>JGI1358J11329_10000681_pt1 | contig 29528 bp, 35 predicted proteins | sample Subgroupgradi54m_FD_11329 | JGI IMG/M metagenome (IMG submission 11329)
CCCCTCGTACGCCTGCGGCAAGTGAACGAATAACAAGCGCATCTTCTCGTTCATACATATCAATGAGAAGTTGCCCTTCTTCAAAAAGATTCCAGTCGGGCGCAGGTTCTTTTTGCGTGGAAGCAGGAGATTGAAAAGAAATAGAAGTAGGATCTTCCTCGGATTGAATAGGTTCAGATTTTTTTTGAAAAAGCGTCAGAAATGGAGGCATAAAGAATGTTGTTCTATCTCCAGTATAGAATGGAAAGAAGATTCAATCAAATAAGTAGACTAAAAAATATCCTCCTGAAGAACAACATCCAGACGATCTGAAGCTTCCCAATCCTTCTTCTCTGCTGTTTTGATCGCGCGTAGAGGGTCATCTATAAATTGTTCCTTGAGATGTTCCGGGGTAAGGTCACTTATTTTTTGATCATCAACCACAATAGTATTGTAGTGCTCGCACCGCCCACAACAAAGACGCTCCGTTATTTCGACGGGTGAGTTTTTGTATGTTTCTTCAAGTATTTTTTTGATTCGCGGTCCGCCGTGAGATCCGCATGATGGACCATGGCAGACTTCTATTGATTTAATATCCATATATCAGAAAGATACTATCACAGAAATGAACTCAGGACAAAAGTAATAAAAAAAAGAGCGATGTGTATCGCTCAGCGGTGATGTCAAAATGTGATACTTGCTCCACTACTAATTCCCTTGAAGAGGATCGTTTGCGTATCAAGATCAAGGATGAGGGGTGCGGCCCAGAATTTGAGCGCCGGTTTTTGCATAATCACTTCAACATATGGGCCCAATCCTTCCCCTTTTCGGAGAAAATACCCGGCGCCAAACCACGTGACTGGCCTATAGGCGCCAAATGATTGATACCAGACACCACTTCCACCTTTTTCTAGATCAGTACGTGTGAAGTATTTACCATTATCACCAATCCAGAAGAAACCACCAACTCGAACAGGTTTATTATCCTGTTCAAGGCCAATGCCGAGACCAAGCTGGAGCCATGGGCCAGGTTGCAATGTAAGACCTCCATAGATCTCAGCCCAAGATCGAGAACCAAGTACTTGTATAAATCCTCCAAACGGTCCGTTGATATTCGTTGTTACCGAGAGAGCATTCGAAAGTTCGAATTGTGTTTCCGTTGTCAGAAGCCATGTTTCCATGGTCGCTTGCGTAGCAGATGCCGGAGAGGTGGCCACAAGGAACAGAGTGCCAGCGAGTATACTCGCCACTACTGAGCGTTTCACTATAAACTCCTTTCGTTTATCTGTCGTACCGTATCAGGTATACAAAGTTTGTCAACACGAAAGGGGTTGACGATGGTTCTTTATCCGGAGTAAAGTAATGGTCGGAAAGGAGAGAATGTATGTGGGGTGTAGATTCTTCGTCTCGTTTTCGCGAGGAACAGCGGACTAGTCTTCCATGGTGGTATTCACCATTCGCACATCTCTTCACGACGACTGGCATCGGTTTAGTTGCTCTTCTCATAGCCATAAGCCAGATCAAACATCTTCAATGGGAAGAGTTACTCATCATTCCAGTGGTTGTTGTTTTTGCGAATTTTTTTGAATGGTACGCGCATAAGCATGTCCTTCATCGTCGTCGGCGTTTTTGGAATATGCTCTTTGAAAAACATACCCTCCTCCATCATCGTATCTATCGGTGGGAGAGTATGGCGATTGAAAACCGTCGAGAATTTGCATTCGTTCTTATTCCTTCCATCGGTGTGCTCGGTATCATTCTTATGGCATCCCCGATTGCTATTCTTTCGGGAGTTGTATTCGGTGTAAATGTCGGATGGCTCACGATGATGACGCAAGCGCTGTATGCCGTCGGATATGAGCTTACGCATTTGTCCTATCATCTACCCGAGAAGCATCTGGTTCGAGCCTTTCCATTTATTCGGGTGCTTAGCGAGCATCATGCGCGGCATCATGCGCCCGAACTTATGCAGCGGTATAATTTTAATGTAACAGTACCCCTTGCTGATGTTGTATTAGGGACAATGGTACCAACAGAAGAGATTACACGGTTGCGGCAAAAACACACTCGGAACCCTTGACAAACGCAGAGAAAAGTGGTTTAATAGTACGACTATGTTTTGGGGCTTTCGGAAAGTTTTAACCAACACGTAGTGTGCCCACACATCGTCTGGCAAAGGAGGTTCCACATGCCAGGAAGATTTCAAGGGAAAACGTTCATTCAAAATTACAATAACGGGGTGTATGCTTTCGGGGAAGTAAAGTTTTCTCGTGCATTGAAAAATTCTCCCCGTCTTCGAGCAGTGATAGAATGGTATAAAAACCATCCAACATTCTTTACAAAGAATGAATCAGACCATCGAGAAATACTAAGAAAGATAGAGCGAATCCTTCAGCTACGTGATCATCTTCCGACCTTCGTTTTTGCAGCTCATACTGATCGAGCAGAATCACAGCCATGGTTTCTTGGTGACAAGAAACTGGCAGAAACACTCATTCGGTACATTCAGAGTGAAGAAGGTATTATCGTGCACGGAGGATATGTCCCTTTCTCAAACGGTCATGAGATGGGCACCAGCAGTGTTGAATCTCTTCTCAATGAAATCGAGTTCTTCGCAACAGAAGAGGAATTCGAAAAAGTTTTTGGCATTTCGCTCGGAGAGCTCAAAGCTAGAAGCGAAGCATTGACCACATAAGACGCTCAAAAGCCGGCAACTCTTCATCACCTCGATGAACAAGTATGCCGGCTTTTATTTTCTTCGTGGTTAACTTTGAAACTTTCTCTCTCTTCTCAATTTTTTAGCAGCGCTGTCTGCACACTCAGAAGAATGAGTTCTTCCAAGAAGAACTTTTTTCCCATTCGTATCTTTATATATTGAAACCGCCGATTCTTTCGGTTTGATCGGTGTTGGAGATTTGCAATAAGGATGATTGAGACAGGGGACCTCTTTATCTCCAAGATAGATTTCTCTTTTTGCTATGAGCGGCATACGTTCTTGTTCCTCACTTTTTTTATCTTGATTTCGTATGTCTTTACGGGCCGCAAGACTTCCTTTTATTTCATGGGTGTCTTGAGCACCTTTTTGAAAAAATGTTTCTTTCATATTTAGTCTTTTTTTGGAAACGCTTGGTCAAATTTGGCAAAAACAGCTCGCCAGTGAGGGCCAAGGTTTGTGCGTAATTTCTCAAGAAGCTCCTTTGGGATGGCTGTGGGCGCTGTCTTCTCATTAAATCCGGAGAGACGGTACTGTTCCAATGCTTTGAAAGTATCTGGGGATGTTGCCGGAAGTTTTGTGATGTCTGACATGAGGCGTTCGACAAGCGTATCAAGGGTATTTTGTTGAGAGAGAGGATCTGGAACCATTTTTTCCATCATATAAAGAGAGATACGAATTATTCTTTTATTATACTCATCACAGCGAAGAGGGCAAATTATTGACAATGAGATTATGACGTGATACGGTGTAGATCGTTGTGTAGGGTCTGGCTAAAAGGAGAAGAAGGACATCATGCTGGAATATATTTCGAATGTATCGATTGAGATTCTTTTCATGATAGCTTTTGTAGAGATTCTTCTTCTGGCTGGTTTGTGTTTCGCACTATACCGGCAGAATAGAGAGATAGAAGAGGGGGTTGTGACGCCCATGTATGGCCAATCAAGAAATATGCAGCCTGTTCCTTTGCCGCTCATTGTTCAGAATTTCAATACCCTTCAAGCTCCTCAACCTCAGGCGCACGAAAGGCGAAGGAAGTTTGATCCTATCTATCTTGCACACCCGTGGGAGTAACGGCACGCATTCGGAAAACATAAACTACTAGAACATCTAGTAGTTTTTTTATCCTTGACTTTTAGTGATTCTGTGTTAGTGTCTCCTCACAGGAGGTGAGTATGAGTATCGTTTTTTCTTTAAGTAGAATGCAGACATTGCAGGCAGAGCATGATTTACGATGTCATCGCGATATTGCTGCTCTCAACCATCGAGAACAATTGCGACATTTCACGTTGCATTTTGCTAAATATGCTCGGCGCTTAACATCTCGTGGGCTCATAGAAACACCATTGAAACAAACACTTGTCGACGCCCTGATCATCGGACTTGCAACCGCAAACATTCTCGATCTTGACCTCACTTCTCACGTGGCATTTGAACTTGGAGATGGGATCTCTCTCGATCAAGAGATTAATACGAGTTGGCTTCTTGAAGAAATCGTGTATCACGCCGGAACGATGGCAAAATTGTCCGAAGCTCAAGATCACATGGAACAGTTGCCGTATCGTGATGCATATGTGAAGGCAGTGATCGGGATCGTGAAAGCAATAATCTGTTTTTCTGAAAAAAATACCATCAATCTCGCTCCACTCCTTGGGCATCGTTGGCAAGAAATAGAATTTAAACGGATAGCGTAGGATCTTGTTCTGCGGCTATAAAAATCATTCGCGACAACGTTTCAATCAAATTGGAGCGTTTTTTTAGAATTCGATGAGAGAATCTTATGAATCTTGACATTCCGTCATGGTAACTATACAGTATATCGGATGTTCGTTGAAACAAACGAAAGGAGGATCGCCACGTGAGTCAGTCACTATTTGCGCGGATTGAGTCTGTGTTGAAATCAAAGACACAGATACAACCAATTCCATCTTCATTGGAAGAATTAACTGTCCGTGCACATAGTTGGTACGGAAAGAATGTCAAATTTCGATGGCCGTCATGGGGAGAGATGTATGGTACTCAAACTTTTGGTGAAATCTTTTTTGGTTCTATACTCTGTGGGATGATAGCGTGCCTAGCTGGAATGCTTGGATCTTTTGCATGGGGTGGAGCATGGGGATGGAAAATTGTGAGTGTGCTGCCATTTGTTGTAGTAGGAGTTGCTACATTCTACATACTGTCTAATATTCTTGCGTACCCACTGCACATTGCAACAAGAATTCGCCAGTTCATACGAAAACGTAAGGGCAGGAATCTTCAGGTGAGTGAGCTTCTTTCCAATTACATGGATGCAGAGATAGAACGATGCAAGAATCAGACACTTGGAGAGGCATCCCCAATCATCATGATCAAGAAAGAAATCGAACATGTTGGGCAAGAACTCCGTACACTCAAGGAGCAATTCAAAGCAGCGCAGCATAACGCGCAGGAAGATTTGCAAGAAGCGCTCCAGGGTGGCTTTGAACGTGTTGATAATCTTCTTAAACGTTTAGATGAATCGGAGGACCACGTCCGCTCGCATCAAGCAAAGTTTGAAGCATTTTTTGAAGAATGCAAAAGTCGTACACATAAAATCGGAGGGCCACTCAAGACACGTCAGTTGTTTGAAAAACTTGCACACTACGAGAGTGATGCGAAGTCGCTTCTCGGCCGTGTTGATGAGGCACTCTATGCTTCTACGTTTGAAGTAGAACAAGCACTCCGTCATCTGGCGAACCAACAAGTAATTCTTCTTCCTGAATCAGGAGCGGCAGCGGGTCTTTCCGGAAGGACGCACGATGAAAGTGTGCAACGTTTAGAGGGCACTATTCAGCGTCTTATGGATGAGACGGAGGTACCTTCATTTACTTCTCAATCTGCTACCACTAAAATAACGACATAACCATTTCTCTCAAAACCGTTTTTAAAAAAACGGTTTTTTTGTATCTTCGCGAATCCTAGAATTGACAGATACTTGACGGAATTTATTTTCATGTTAGGATTTTCGTGTATTTCCATATTCCCATGAAAGGGGAAACTATGAGTAGGGGTGTTAATGTACTTGGAGTGCTCGAAGGCATTCTCCAGGGTGAGGCGATTGACGAAAGAGGGATTCGGAAAGCCCTAGAGGATCTCTATACGAATAATGCCGAGAAGGTACGGCCTTTTACAAAGTTGGCACCAAAGCTTGCGTCAATGCTTGCAAAAGATCTTACGCCACTCCTGGTGGCAGTGTATACGCTTGTCAACACAGCTTCACAGAATAAAGATGTTCAAAAGGCAGCTCTTGAATTTCGCAAAAATAGTGCCAAGCAAAGGCGTAGCACGCTTCAGGAATATGAACATGTCGGATTTACTCGAGAAGAAGCAATGGCGCTCCTTCTTACTGATATCGCAAACGTGAAAGCTATGAGCGCACACTACAGTGAATCTCTTAGTAACGGACTCTCAAAAGGATTTTCATCAGAAACTGACGTGTCGTAGGCAGTATCATCATACAACTCTCTCCTCGCAGAGAGTTTTTTTATAAAAAATAACCCCACTTTTAAAAGTGAGGTCATTTTTTGGTAGCCCGTGGGGGAATTGAACCCCCATTAGCGGCTTGAAAAGCCGCTGTCCTAACCATTAGACGAACGGGCCAATCTAGATAAGAGTCTAGCAATGTTTTGGAGAATGTCAATTACCCTCTTTCTTTGAAAGCTTCTCAAGAACACGAAGTTCACGATCAAAAATTTCTTCTAATTTTTCCATATTCTGTTCTTCAAGTGCTTTTTGTTCTGCTTCAACCATTTTCCCAATTGAATGGATAAAATCAGGGTTTTGAGCAAGAATCGAATAGAAGCGAAGTTGCCACGCGATATTCATGGTATCGAGTGTTTGAAGAAAAACCTCTTTTTGTTCGTTTGAGAGACGTGATTCTTTATCGATGATCGTTTTGAGTTGGTAGTAGACGACAGAAGCCATAGGATTATTCTTGGAGAGTTCCTTGTTGGATGGTTACTTTTACTTCGAATACCCCAGAAGGAGATTTTGTGGTGTTCACGATTTCATATGATGTTAAATATGTTCCCTTTGCCACCATATTAATATATTGCAGATATTTTTTTTCGTGGAGTGAGATGCTATGAATATTTTTACTTTGTGAATCTGATCCAAATGCACTTGTCATATCTACACCCCTTTCATTCGCAGCATCTTGAAGAGCAAAAGACAGGGCTTCAGTTTCATTTTTATCACTATATGCCGTCACGATATGTGGTTCACCCTTTGGAACTATTTTTGAAGATGTTTCTCCTACTAAAAATTGAGTAGCGATAAATGATTGGTCATGATGTTTTCCATTTTTTTCGGCAGAGACTTGAGCATCTGAAAATGCCGATGCGACAAAAACATTTTTTCCAGACATCTGCAATATCCCGCTTGAGTCGGTTTTCGTATCAAGGACTAGTCGATCATTCATTGCTTCATGTGTGTTGTTTTCCGTATAGGAAACTTTTACGTGAGATGGCGCTTCTAATGTTGATGAACTGACTGCCTCTGCTTTGAGCACTTCAAATGCTTTTGGATCTTGCATCAACTCCATGACATCTTCAGGTTTTTCGAGCGTAGCAGCCTGCGTATGTTCCATCTTCGCAAACACACCAACAGTACCCATCATGGCAAGAGCGAGAGTCGTTGCTTGTCGGCCAAGGTTTTGGTGTTTTTCTAAAAATGAATCAAGCATCCCACGTTTTTTTTCGCCAGCGTGTTGCTCGAATGTTTGCTGAGAGATCTTTTTTTGTTCTGTCGTACCTTCCATATACTCTATAGTATAAACGAATTGAAAAAGAATTGAAATATCCTACATGTATACTCCTTGCTTGAGGTTTCTTTTTATTTTTATAAGATCTCTTAAGGTTCTATGCGCATCTCGGATGGGACGGAAACGACTTTTCCTATTGATCGTGTCGTACCATCGTACGGGAATTTCTTTTATAGTAAAACCATGAAGTTTTGCGATAACTAATAGTTCCATATCAAAGCCCCAGCGATGGATGGTTTGTTTTGAGAAGATTGTATGAGCACTTTCTTTTTTCATGACTTTAAATCCGCATTGTGTATCCATAATTTCCGGAAGAAGCAGTTTTCGTATAAGAAGATTGCCACATCGTCCCAATAATACACGGTACCATGGCTGACGGATATGAATACTGCTCATACGGATATATCGAGATCCAATAAGAATATCTGTGCCTTCTTTTAATAGTGGGAGAAAGTGATCGAGCTCTTCGATAGGTGTCGAGCCATCAGCATCACTAAATACAATACTATCCCCTCGTGCCCGGAGAACTCCCGTGTTCACCGCGTATCCTTTGCCATAATTTTTTTCAAGAGAGATAAGCTGTATAGCTGGGTCTCGAGATGAGGCATGAAGGACTTCACGTGATGTCCCATCAGTACTTCCATCGTTCACAACGATTATTTCATAGGACAACGCGCGATCGTTAAAATAATCAGAAGCTCCTCGGATGACGGATTCGATATTTTTTTCCTCATTGTATGCCGGAATGACAAGTGAAATTACGAGAGACATGCGTTTACTAAACATCATAAGTAGTGTAGGCTATTGTAGCATCCCTTCCTATATATATGAACATACTTGGTATTGAAAGTTCTTGTGACGAAACAGCAGCGGCACTTCTTGAAGTAAAAAGAGGGAAGTTTTTTTTACGGAAAAATGTTGTGGCATCACAGATTGCCATTCATGCACGTCATGGTGGCGTAGTACCTGAGGTTGCAGCGCGTAATCATATTTTAAATATTATTCCCGTTATCAAAAAAGCACTCGGGAAGAATACGCCGGATGCGATTGCCGTGACAGCAGGCCCCGGGCTTATTACTTCACTTCTTGTTGGAATTGAAACAGCAAAAGTATTGAGCTACATTTGGGGAAAACCACTTATTGCAGTCAATCATATTGAAGGTCATCTCTATGCGAATTGGCTCCATGAATCAGCGAGTTTTACCTATAATCGCATGACTCCAGTGCAGTTTCCTGCACTTGTTCTTATTGTTTCCGGAGGACATACAGAACTTGTTTTCATGCGTGATCACGGGAAGTATGCTGTTCTTGGTATGACACGTGATGACGCTGCAGGAGAAGCATTTGATAAAGTTGCAAAAATGCTTGGGTTAGGATACCCGGGTGGACCCATTATTTCTCAGTTAGCGAAAAAAGGAGATATATCACGGTTTCATTTTCCGCGACCGATGATAGAAGCACCTAATTTTGATTTTAGTTTTAGTGGATTGAAAACCTCCGTATTATATTGTGTTATGGATCTTACGAAGAAAAAACGAACAATTGATGCGCAAACGAAGGCGGATATATGCGCGAGCTTCCAACAAGCAGTGGTTGATGTGCTTATTGCAAAGACAATGAAGGCTGCATTAAAATATTCTGTGCGAACCATTCTCCTTGGAGGAGGGGTTATTGCGAACGTGGAATTACGAAAACAAATGAGTAATATATGTGCACAACAAGCATCTGTTGTTTCATTACGATTTCCTTCACTCACCTATTGCACGGATAATGCGGCAATGATCGCTATGGCCGGGTATGTTCATGCACAGAAAAGAGATTTCGTAGATAGTAAAAAATTTGACGTGCGCCCCCAATGGGAGCTTGGAAGGTAATATATGCATGAAAGAATGATCGAATTCAAAAAAGGAACAGAGAAAAAAAACTATGTCATTCAGAGTGAAGCGGAGATGGAACACTATGGTCAGTCACTTGCATTGTCATTCCATGGAGGAGAGATTATCGCGTTAGAGGGGAATCTTGGTGCTGGGAAAACAACACTTGCAAAAGGAATCGCAAAAGGGTTTGGCATTGATCCGCGACAGGTAACAAGTCCGACGTTTGTTCTTATGAATGTGTACCCCGTAACGCAATCACCAACGATTCGTCAGCTCTGCCATATTGATACCTATCGCTTGAATTCCCCTGAAGATCTTATAGAGATTGGTATCCAAGAATATCTTGATAATCCTCATGCAGTTACGATTATTGAGTGGCCAGTGTTATCTTCATCGCTTCTTCCTTCAGATACGATATATATCACTATTACGTTTCCAGAGCGATAGCCGGCGATGCCTGTTGTCATTCACCTAATGGCCTGATAGGATACGGAGGAAGATTTCATCCTATATACCTATGATCGAAGAGGTGCCACAAAACCCCGTACTTTCTTTTGATGATACGGAGAATCCGCTTCCTTTTACGGAGCTTCAAACAGAAGATCCGGTATTGGATGTACAGCTGCGACCTCAATCTCTCGAAGAATATATCGGACAGGAGAAGATCAAGCAGAGCCTTAGTATTTTTATGGAAGCGGCAAAGCAACGCAAGGAAGCGTTGGAGCATGTTCTTCTTTTTGGTCCTCCTGGACTTGGGAAAACAACACTCGCGCATATTATTGCAAAAGAGATGGGTGTTGGTATTCGTGTCACCTCTGGGCCTGCGATGGAACGTGCCGGTGACTTGGCAGCGATTCTTACAAATCTTTCAGATGGCGATATCCTGTTTATTGATGAAATTCATCGTCTTCCAAAAATTCTTGCTGAAGCACTCTATCCTGCGATGGAAGATTACGTGTTTGATATTATTCTTGGGAAAGGACCTTCAGCAAGAACTATTCGTTTGAATCTACCAAAGTTTACTCTTATCGGGGCAACAACGCGTATGAGTCTTCTCTCGGGGCCGCTCCGTGATCGATTTGGAAGTCTTTTTCATCTTGATTTTTACAAAGAAGAAGAGATCGGGATTATTTTACAGCGTTCATCACGTATTCTTGATATTCCTCTTGAGGATGTAGCAATGCATGTTATTTCCCAAAGAACACGCGGCGTTCCTCGCATTGCGAATAGGATTTTAAAGCGTGTTAGGGACTACGCGCAAGTAAGAGGAAATGGTATTATTGATGAGAAGACGGCGCAAGACGCGCTTGGGTCAATGGGTATCGATCATCTTGGGCTTGATGAACTTGATCAAAAAATACTTTCAACTATTATTCAAAAGTTTGGAGGTGGGCCGGTAGGGTTAAGTACGATTGCAGCATCGCTGTCTGAAGAAATGGAAACAATCGAGGAAGTCTATGAGCCATTTCTCATGCAACTTGGGTTTTTGAGTCGTACACCTCGAGGACGTGTCGCGACAGAACTTGCATATCGACATCTTGGTTTTCCCATCCAGACACAGAATCAAACATCATTCCTTTAATAACAACTATCTTTTTTATGAAAGACATGAGTACAATTCTTCGTTCACTTGGTCTTATTGAAAGTGAAAGTAAGACCTATATGGCAGCACTCCAGCATGGGCCCGGCACCGTTGTAGAGCTCACGAAATTAAATCATTTATCGCGACAAGCAACCTACGGAGCAATTGAAACACTTACTGAGCGTGGCCTCATGTCGAGCATGCTTCGTGGGAAAAAACGTTATTTTTTTGCCGAAGATCCTGATAAGCTTCTTTCCTATGCGCGTCGTAGAGAAATTCAAATGAAAGAAGAAATCCAAGACCTTGAAAGAAGTCTTCCGGAATTAAAATTGAAGCTTGGTGGGGAACATCCTGCTGTTCGATTATTCGAAGGGAAAGAGGGCTTGCGTATGATCATCGACGACATAGAGCATAGCAAGGCAAAGACAGTTGATGAGGTTTCTGACGTGGATGCGCTTCGCACGGTACTTGGCCCTGCAGAAACTCAAGATATGGTGAAAGGCTTAAGGGAAGCAGGAACACATTTTCGAGTACTCTATGGGGGGGAACCTTTTGGACAAACACTTAGTGCCAATCGACTCCTTCTTCCAAAAGAGTATTGGGGTTTTAAGGGGGATGTTATTATTTATGGTGACAAGGTTGCCTTTATGACGTTTGAAGGAAAGATGTATTCTGTTATTATCGAAAGTAAGATCGTTGCACGGACATTGCAGGTATTGTTTCATTTGATTTTCAAAAGTAAAAATGAATCTCCCGTTTAAAAAAATAATCCCCGTACGAATTGAAGTGCATGGTTTTGCGCTTCATGTTTCCGCACGGGGTCCCACCGAAGGTCTTTATGAGACCTTGTTTTCTCTTTTTTTAAATCCTCATACATAAGGATTATCACTTCGAATACTACGTTTGCAGCTCGATGCCCTGCTCTTCGCTACATAGTACCCATGACCAGTTCCTCCTTTGTTGTTCTTGAGGAGGGGTGTTTAAAAAAATTCCTACCCAAGAATGATGTCGTTATCTTAGCATGCCCGTTCATTTTTGTCAAGCATTTCAATGACAATTTATATATAAACGTTATATTTATAATATAAAAAGAGCCCGTTTTATGAACGGGCTTTGTCGTATCTACTTTCATATTCCTGAAGGAGCGTTTCGAGAAGGAGGTCTTTACAGATAATTGTTCCCAATGGCGGGGGTATTGTTTCAATTATCGTATCGCCATGGTGGTAGCGATGGATACTCTCATCATCAAGATTTTTTGAGACAAGCTCAGGGGTTGGGAGTATAAGCGATGTCGTTGCTTCGTAGATGCGGATTTTCCGATAGAGTTTTTTACGGAATAGCTCTGCAAAATGGGAAGCGTGTTCAAGAGTATCAAAGGCAAAAATACCACCAAGGGGTGCACTTACAGAGTAAAATTTTCTATACTCGAGTTCCATTGATTTTCCTCGAGTAAAAAGCGAAAAGGCAGTTCCAAAATCCCAACTGGCCACCTTGAATACAGTCTGCATTTCCATTGCCTTTTTTCTCCCTTCATACGAAGAAACCATAGCGCTTTCAATGATATTGTCAATAGTCTTGACAAATTTGGAGGGGGCATCTAAGGTTTCTGAGATAAAAGAGAGGAGATTTGAAGTGACAGAAAAGCCAGAGTATAGTTCATATCGAGTTACTTCTGAGAGTATACGAGAATGGGGAAGGGGTATTCTTTGCCCCACAAAAGAAATGGCTCGGAAATACCGAGAAAGAGAACAGCGCGCAAAAAATCTTGGTGAAGAAATTGTACGACAATTCCCCGATGTCCTATTCCTTGGTGATCAATTTTGTTGTCCCTATATCAGTATTCCTCGAGAGAGGGAGGATGTCCTTTGCGGGGAAATCATTGAGAAATTTCATGTGAATCTCGACAACGCGACTATGTTGACCGTTGATGAACTTCTCGAAATGTATTGGTAATATATGTTTAACCACCCCCCGCATGGGTGGTTTTTATATATGTATACTTAGTGTAAGTTTGACACTTATTGTATTGTGTGGTATAAAAGAAGAAAGATATTTCATACCAGTATGAATACTATGAAAGCAATTATCAAACAAAAGAACGGCGTATGTTTAAAAGATATTCCAACACCGACACCGGGACCTTCCGATGTGCTCGTAAAAGTCGCAGTGGTTGGGTATTGCCGAACGGATGGGTATGTCGCACAGAATAAAATCAAGTCAAAGAAACTCCCCTTAGTACTCGGTCATGAATTTTCTGGCACTATTGAAGCGTTTGGGAAAAAAGTAAAAAATTTTAAAAAAGGCGATCGAGTGGCAATTATGCCGATCATAAAAGATAGCCACGGGCACTATTCCGGTCCGATGTTGGGAGTAGAGCATGACGGCGCATTTGCTGAATATGTCATTACGCCGGCCGCATCAGTACATACGATTCCAGTATCGATGAGTTTTCAAGAGGCGGCATATCTTGAGCCAGTCACTGCTTCACTTGCAGTCCTTAAAGCTCCTATAAAAAAAGATCAGCGAGGGCTCATTCTTGGTAACAATAGAATCGCGATCCTTACACAGAGAATCCTTACGATTCATGGTTTTCGAAAAACGAAACGTGTGTCGCTTGACGCTCTTCAAGGGGTACGGACGAATTTTTATGATTATGCGATTGAAACACTTATAACAACGGATGTTCTTATAGAACTTATTCGAGTAGTCAAGCCGGGAGGCCTCATTATTTTAAAGAGTCGGCAATATATGCCCGTTGAATTGTCTATTGCTTCTCTTGTCCGGAAGGATATACGTTTATTTGGGACATACTACGGAAGTTTCGAGGAAAGTATTAGATTACTAGCACGTAAAAAATTGAAGGTTGACGATATCTTTGGTAGGACAGCAAGTCTTTATGAGGCATTGGACATATTAAAGGGTCCTCTTGATGCATTTGAAGAAAAGAAGATGTTTTTTGATCCATCTCTATGTGCGGAATAGTTGGTATACTTAGTCCAGCACAGGAAGTTTCACGAGATACACTCATTTCAGCGACACGAGCACTTATTCATCGTGGGCCAGATGGAGAGGGGATATGGATATCAAAGAGGAAGAATGTAGGGTTGGGACATCGAAGATTAAGTATTATTGATCCGGAGGGCGGCGTTCAGCCTCTTCTGAGTCTTGATGGTTCTGTCATTGCGGTTGTGAATGGAGAGTTGTATGGATATAAAAAAATACGGGCTGATCTTCAAAAAAAAGGATATCGTTTTAGAACGAAAACAGACAGTGAGGTCGTTCTGTATCTCTATCAAGAATATGGCTTGAAATTCGTTGACCATCTTCGAGGAGAATTTGCTCTCATTATCTATGACACAAAGAAGCACACAATCATTGGCGCTCGCGATAGATTCGGGATCAAACCGCTCCAATACCATCTTGATAAAAAAGGTACGCTTATCATCGCATCCGAGGCGAAAGCCTTATTCGCGAGTGGGTATGTTATGCCCCGATGGGATTCTTATTCGCTTTCCCATTCTTTTTCTCTCCAATACGCACCTCAAGATAGGACGTTATTTAAAGATGTTTATCAATTGAAGCCGGGTCATCTTCTTCTTTATAATGGGAAATCACTCCGTATAAAAAAATATTGGGATGTTACTTTCCCCCGTGAACACGAAAAATTTTCTGAGCGCGATGAAAAATCTCTCACTAGACACCTTGAGTCTCTTTTAAAAGAATCCGTACGGTTGCGACTGCAAACCGATGAGGCGCGGTATTGCTGCCATCTCAGTGGCGGTATTGATTCTGCTCTCATTGCCGCTCTTGCAACGCAGTATAGTAGAAAGCCAGTGCATTGTTTTACGGTTTCCTTTCCTCATCATGAGTATGATGAGATAACAGCAGCAAGACACGTTGCTCGTTTTATAGGAGCAACGCTTACACCCGTGATGGTTGACTCAAGGGCTATGGTTGAGTCATTTTCCGATGCAGTCTATTGCAGCGAGGGTCTTGCGATTAATAATCACCTTGTTGCAAAATATATTCTTAATCAGAGAATTAGGAACGCCGGATATACTATTGCATTGACCGGCGAAGGATCAGATGAAGCGTTCGCCGGGTATGTCCACCTAAGGGCAGATGCCTCGGGAGGTATCTTAGAGAACAGCGAACAGGAAGTAATAACGGCTGGTGTTCACTTTCCCGTAGGTCAATCTCTTCATTTGGATCGCATTAGGAAGAAGCTTGGATACGTCCCGACATTTCTCAGAGCGAAAGGAGCGATTGGATTTATTATGAGAAGTGTATTATCTGAATCATTCAAACGGCGTTATCCTTCAGATGTCCTTATTAAAGATTTCATTCACTCAGTCGATGTAAAAGGGCAGCTTTTAGGACGAAATTCGGTCGATCAGTCATCGTATCTTTGGATAAAATTTGCACTTGCCAATTATATTTTGAAAACACTTGGTGATGGGACAGAAATGGCACACAGTATTGAGGGAAGAGTCCCATTCCTTGATCATATTCTTTTTGATTTTGGGAAAAAGATTCCTTTAACCCTTAAAATAAAAAACAATACTCAGAAATATATACTGAGAAAAGTCGCTCAGAATTATCTCCCAGAAGAAATAGTTCAACGGCCGAAGCAGCCGTTCATGGCACCTCCATTTAGTATGCTTCGCGATCGGACAGGAATGGAGTTTCTTCAAGATACGTTTCGGAGTCGAGCATTTGCGTATATAGGGTTATTTAATGAGAAAAAAGCTATCGCACTACTCGACGGTCTTTCTGAAAAAAGTCTCCGAGAGCAAACAGCGCTGGAACCGGTTCTTATGCTTATGCTTTCAGCATTTTTTCTTCGTCAACGATATGGTATAAGCGTATGAGTCCATGGTGGAAAACATTTTTTGAAGGAAATTTTTCAGATTTTTTTCTGGAGAGAGATAAAAAAACTACAAAAGCCATCATAGGATTCCTTGTAAAGAAGCTTTCTCTCAAAAAAGGAATGATCGTATTTGATCAATGTTGTGGGATAGGGAGTCTTTCTCTTGCACTTGCAAGAAAGGGGATCACGACGATTGGTGTTGATCAGAGTGCCGCATATATCACACATGCTAAAAAGGAAGCAAAACGGTATGGACTGAATTGTACGTTTCATTCAGGTGATGCGTTTGCATTCATTCCTCCAAAGAGATGTGATGCGGTTATAAATTGGTATACAAGTTTTGGGTATAGTCGAAACGATAGGAAAAATATGAAGATGCTTGCCTGTGCGTATAAGAGTCTGAAATCAGGAGGGTGTATTATTCTTGATTACTACAACATATCGTATATTGTTAAACATTTTGAACCACTCCACAGAGAAGAACGGAATGTTCGTGGGAAGAATTTTTTAATTACTCGTTTTTCAGAGATTGATAAAAAAAATGGTATGCTCATATCTACATGGACATACTGCCGTCCAAATGGGATGGAGAAAGTGTATATAGGAGAAACACGTATGTATACTCCCTCAGATTTTAAGAAGTTATTTTTGAAGGCTGGGTTCACTGAGATACGACTGTATGGAGATACGTCTGGAGGTGCACTTCAAAAAGAAAGTCCTCGATGTATTATTATCGGTAAAAAATCGTAAGATTTTTTTCCCCGTGTTTATTTGAAGTATGAACACCTCACATTTTTTAAAAAATTTTAAAGATATTGTTCATCGGTATCCCCATACTCCCGCAATTGTTGTCGACGGTGTGCTCGTATATACCTATGCAGAGCTATATAGGGCGAGCTGTATCGTGGCAAGAACTCTTGTTTCGCATGGTATAAAAAAAGGAGACATTGTGGCGATTGGATTAGAGAAATCGTCTGAATATATTGTCGCGCTTCTTGGCACTTGGTTTTCCGGGGCGGCATATATGCCGCTTCCCCCGAGTCTCCCACGAGGTCGCGCGGCATTTATGATTAAGGATGCTTGTCCTACTTTTCTTATTGGAAACACTGAGTCATTTCGTGTATTCAAGAAAAGTCACATGACACACATAGATATACAGGACATTCTTAGATCTATGAATGATTCTATCGCTTGTCCATCAATACGGCTCATTACACATTATGATGATCTAGCATATGTCATATATACATCGGGAAGTACGGGTATTCCGAAGGGAGTCGTTGTCACGCATGAAGGCATTGTGCCGGTGCTTACGTCTCAAATAAAAACATTCAAACTTCAACCAGGAAGTCGCTTCCTCTTTTTTCTCTCCATTAATTTTGACGCTTCACTTTCTGATATTGGAACGACACTTCTTTCCGGAGCGACACTGTATATTGAGAGAAAGGAGAAACTTGAATTAGCGGCCGGCTTGCCGGCTATTCTTTCTCAGCGACGCATCACGCATATCGATATCCCTCCGTCATTGTTGGAGGTGTTAGATATCAAAAACATGCCATCTTCACTTGAGACAATTATTATTGGAGGAGAGTCATGCAGTATCGACGTAGTGAAAACGTGGGCGAAACAATTTCGTCTCGTGAACGTGTATGGGCCAACTGAAACAACAATTTGTTCTAGTATGGTTGTGTGTGATTCAAAAACATGGGATGGGCCTGATATTGGCCTGCCGATGTCTCACATACGATATATGGTAGTGCCTCTTTCAGAAAAAAATATGCGCCATGGGAGGTCTGGCGAACTGTATATTGGTGGCAAGGGACTTGCAAAAGGATATATGAACCGAGAAGATCTCACACAAGAAAGGTTTATGTTGTTACGGGGGAAGCGATGGTATCGGACGGGTGACCTCGTGAGACAGAAAGAAAAAAAATTATATTTTGTTGGGCGTACCGATCGACAAGTAAAAATCCATGGGCAACTCGTCTCTCTTGAAGAAATAGAACTGCAGCTTCAAACACATCCTGATATTGCGCGTGCTGCCGTTATGATGCATACACAGGGCACTGCAAAGCAGCTTGTTGCGTGTATTCAGCCCAAAAAGAACATGATCAACGAATACTCTATAAAAAAATTTCTTCATCATAGAGTATCATCTTGGATGATCCCTCAGAGATATGTCATACTCTCGACACTTCCTACGGGTTCCACGGGTAAAATAGATTATGTTGCATTGAGTGGAATGGTAAGAGAGAGACGCTCAAACCATCAGAAACAATCGTCCAGTGATAATGTGATGCATGCGTTACAAACAGTATGGGAACAGGTGCTTGGGAAAACACCAATTGGTATTGATGATAACTTTTTCTCTCTCGGTGGAGACTCATTGTCTGTTCTTCAGATCATCACAGAAGCGGAGAAAGCGGATATCACTCTTCCGATTGGGGTCATCCGACAAGCACCAACTATTCGCAAACTTGCACAGTGGTACAAAAAGCAAACACCACATTCCATATCTGACGGAGTATCTGTTCGATTTCTTGAAAAAGACGCACGAATAACAAACTCGTGGAGGAGATTACTTATTACGGCTGCATCGCTCCCACTTAATAAGAATAAAAGTATTCTTATTACCGGAGCAGCGGGTTTTTTAGGAAGTCATCTTTTAAAAGAAATTTTTATTCTGCAACAATCTCCAAGAAAAGTGTTCGCATTGGTGCTTGCTTCAAATCAAGGAGATGCTAAGAGAAAAATTCTTGAGATGGCACGGAAACAAGGGATCGTCTTTCGCAACAATGAAATAGAGAATATCATACCGTTGTGCGGTGATATTACCAAGAAACGATTGGGTTTAAAAAAACGAGATTGGGCACTTCTCACACGTGAAGTTTCTGATATCTATCATTGCGCTGCGATAGTAAATATGGTTGAGCCATATGAAGCATTAAAAAAAGCAAATGTAGACGGGACAAAGCAGATCGTTCGTTTTGCGCTTACCCGTAAAAGAAAGACGATCCACTATGCCTCGACATTATCAGTATTTGTTGCGACAGATCGAAATAGAGGCGTTGCCCTGGAGAAGGATGATCTTGCACGTACCAACATAGTGTATGGAGGGTATGCTCAAAGTAAATGGGTTGCAGCCCGATTTCTCCATCAAATCCCACAGGCCGTGCTTCCTATGAATATATTTAGGTTTGGTCTTATTACCGGTAATTCAAAAACGGGAGTCACTTCCCCCCATGATTATCTAGTGATGTTCGTGTGTGGACTCATAACACTTGGGAGTATCCCCAAAGGTGATTATCATTCACTGGCACTTGATGTCACCCCCATTGATTATACGGCCAGGGCATGCGCGTATATCGCTGCAAAAAGTAAACATGGCGTATATCATATTGCAAACACACAAGGATTTACTTTAGATATGATACTGCATGCCCTGAAAAAGAAAGGGGTTCATATAAAAAAGATTTCTGGAAGAGAGTGGCATGCGATGGTGCAGTCTCGAACGTTAAGTGTCCCAGAAGCTGCCGCATTTGCCGCTCTCGCACGACTTGTCCCCTATAAGGGTGCATTTGAACAGTTGCGAAGTATGGATTTATTTCAAGCGACAGATATCGTGTTTGATCAAAAAAATACGGTATGTATACTCAAAGATACGGGCATACATACCCCGAAAGCAAGCTTTTCTTTACTGGAGAAATATCTTTCACACATACCATGCGATATATGAAAAAAGAAAAAACAACCGGTCTTGTTCTGGGGAAATTCATGCCGCTCCATCAAGGGCATGAATTACTTATGAATTTTGCATCACGGTACGTCGATCGTCTTTTCATCGTCGTGGATAATGTTCCGGAAGAGCGGTATGAAAAGGAATATATCGCTGGGCATATTCGTGTTGCATGGGCACAGAACACATGTCCGACGGCGGAGGTTTTCTATCTCCCACACGTGAATCCTCAAGAGCCGAGTGAGCATCCACAATTTTGGAAGATATGGAAGAAAAGTCTTCTTGATCTCCTGCCAACGAAAGTTGATTTTGTGTTTGCCTCAGAAGAATATGGGTTCCCCCTCGCAGATATATTAGGAAGCACATTTATTCCATTCGATATCGATAGGCAGACAGTATCTATGAGCGCAACAAAACTACGAACTGATCTGTACACGCATTGGGAGTATCTTTCTCAAGCTGCGAAGCCGTATTTTACTATGCGTGTATGTATCTGCGGGCCTGAGTCAGCAGGAAAATCCACTCTTACAAAGGAACTCGCGACACATTTTAATACTGTATTCACTCCAGAATATGCTCGTTCCTATTTGGAGACCAATATCAAAAAAGCTAGGCAGGATAAGAGAACATACGCAATTTCTTTCAAAGATATGCTGCCAATAGCAAGGGGTCAGATCGCTTTGGAGGAATCTCTTATCCGGTATGCGAATCGTCTTCTCATTTCCGATACGGATACATGGACGACAACGTTATGGAGTAAATGGCTTTTTGATGGGAAGTGCAGTAAAGAAGTCACCAAGCTAGCAGAACATCAAAGACATGATCTCTATCTCCTTGTGAAACCGGATATTGGATGGGAGAAGGATGAAATACGATATACTCCCGCTGAAAAAGCGCGCAAATTTTTTTTTCAGGAATATAAAAAGATGCTCGAAAGTAACAACGCTACTGTTGTTGTCATCGATGGGAAGGGTGCGAAGAGAATCAAAAAGGCGATACGAGGTGTCGAGGATGTTATTCGTGAACGATTTCATTATCAATATTTTGTCGAGCGACGGCGACAATGATGTGTTGTCGCATAGTGATGTGTACGGAAGAGATATGTTTTTTATAGGAGAGCGTTATACTATTTTTTCGTCTTGCAATAATCATAACATCATGAATGCGTTCAAGGGGGAGTGAAAATATTTTAAGAGTTGCTTCTTTTGCAGTCCAGCCAGTATAGAATACGCGCCAGGTTTTTTTACCAAGAATATTCCATTCTTGATCAGTAAATGTTTTAAAAAGACGTTTATTTTTTTTCTCCAAACATTCTATATCGATACCGATCGGTTTTGTATCAATGGTTGCGCAGATCCACTGCTTTTTGTGAGATAGACTCCAATAAAAATTATATTTTTTTGAATAGAATGACGTGAGGCTCTCGATAAGAAAAAGTTCAATATCCTTTTTTGGTATACGAGCGATTCTCGCGACAAGAAGTCTACCATAGAGGCTTTCTTCGTAGGTGCGTTTTTTTATTTTTTTAATGTTTTGAAGCGCATGCTCCGATGGATATATGAGAGCAATTTTTTTCTCTTGAGCTATGCGTATGAGTTTGAACGGGACTGATTTTTTTTTATGCATCGTGAAAATAATTAATGTGCATAAAATCAATCCCTGCGCTTATTGCTGCACGTTTGTCATGACTGCTATCTCCAAGAAAGAGGTACTGTGTTTTTAGAATAGATTCTCTATATATTTTTTCAAATCCATCAGGTTCCGGTTTCAGTAGTAAAACATCTTCCATGCCGATAATATGATTAAACGAAGTTTCAATGCCACAACGAGTAAGCGATGAGAGAATCGTTGATCGAGTATTTGAGCTCCAAATATAGAGTGTGTATCGGTTGTTATTTTTTACAAATTTGATGAGCTCTTCATTTGGAATGACATCACTAAGGAAACGTGTTTCGAAATAGGTGAGGCTCTCTATGAATTGTTTCTTTAACTCTCCATGAGAATGAATCACATACAGATTCTGAAGTTCACTCAAGGAGATTTCATGATATTCGTAGCGCTTGAGAATATCCGGATTCGCTTTATAAAGTATTTTTTTGATTTCATTAAAGCATTGATCCCATGGAAGGATGAGCTTGCAAAGCGTTTCATCAAAGTCAAAAATGAGATGAGTTTTTAGAGTAGTGTTGAGATACTCAACAAGTTTCGTATGCCTGTATGTCATAAGTGTAGGAAACCGAATGTTTAAATGCACTATATCATATGTTTCATGTGTTGTTTATTTAAAAATAAAAAAGCACTATCTTTGCGGATTGGGATAGCACTTTATGAATATTAGATTACCTGACCATGGGTGTCACATGTAGAGATTGCGGTTTTAGTTTGAGTGACCACAATAATGAATTTTTTGAGACCCTCAAGAGTTTGAAATTCAACTTCTTGAAAAATAATTACTAATCCATCAGTCGTATGTGCAGTCTCAATATGTTTACGTGTCAGTTTTCCCTCGAGAAATAATCTGAGCGCTGTCCGAGGATTCACGCGTATATAGGCAATTCGTTTATCGTTGTCATCTGCGATGTCCTCGTTGAGAATTTTTTCAATGAGTGGGCTTACAGGGTGAGGATCTTCATGTACAAGAATTCTGAAAGGTGGAAGTATAAAGTGCCACTTACCTCCGCGTGTCCAACCTTGCTCATCGAAGATTTGTAGGGCATCTCCCCTGAGAGAAAGTGCGCCCACATGAATATCACTTGATCCCATCTAATCTTTCCTTTCTACTCCAGGTTCCCATCGTGGCAAGCCAATATCTTCGCAGTATATTCTATGGAGCGGTGTTGGCATGGGTATGATATGTATTTCAGCAACAACGCCAATGGTTGCATTAAAAAAATGCCCACCAAAGACCCGAAAGTCACTTCCACCGATACTTACATGAGCGTGAAGAAGGGGTGTGTTGTTGTAGAGTGAGATGTTTCCTTGAAGTGAGACAAGTTCCCAGATGTCAAGGAAACGTCGTCGTATGTATTCTTTTTTTGAAAGATCATAATATCCAAGTTCAGGATTTTCGAGCGCACCAATAGCAGAGACATATGCCGACTCAATGCGATATCGTGTAGAGAGTGTTTCGATCGAAGATCGTAGGTCTTCGCCTTTTTTCAAACTCACAATAAGACGATTATCAGTTTCGCGATGATAGCGCATAGTCCTCCTGAAATAAAGATCAGATGACACCACCACAACTAATCTAGCTATGTTATTAGAAAAGTCAATATGTTACTTCGGTCCCAAACATGTTGTGCATATACAAAAACACCGCCAATTCAGGCGATGTTTTTGTGGGGTGAGTTACTTGCCGACTTTAGAACTAATGATTCCTACATCAACTCGTTCAATATTGTTGCTCTCAAACGATTATGATACAACGTGCTGTATGCCAGATATCTTTATTGCCTGAATGACAAGTTCATTGCTTGGAAGGAGTTGGAGTTCATTCGCCATCTCGATCGTGCAAAACTCTAGCGCAATACACTCATCTGACGGAGTGAAGTCTAGATCTTTGAGAGTGACCTCATAGATGATCTGCGCCTTTGGAATTCCTTTGGGACATTGAAAAGAGAAAAAATGGCAGGGTTTTTCAGCAATCCATATTGGCTCCAGCCCCATCTCCTCAAATATTTCTCTCTTCAAACACTCTCGTGCATCCTCGCCCCAGTCGATTCCTCCGCCGGGCATCTCCCATGTCCCCTTATTTTCTTTAACGAGAAGAAATCTTGTTCGCGTCTCATCGAATATGAGTGCTTTGACACTAATACGATAAAAACATTTTGGCAGTTCCATACGTAGCTTTATTTATTGAAATGATAGCAATTACTCTGGTTCGTGTAAACAAAAAACCCTTCCGTGAGGAAGAGTCCTTTGTGGGGTGGCCAACGGGGATCGAACCCGTGACGAAAGGACCACAACCTTCAGTGTTACCACTACACCATGGCCACCATATGATTAGTTTACTATCGTGCGGCCAGGACGAGCCCGACCATGATGAGCACAATACCAAGAAAATTAATAACAGTCAACGACTCTTTAAGAAAGAAATAAGATAATACTAATAATAGCGCGAACGTAATATTTTGCACTAAGGGGAAGGCAACACTCAGATTGAGTCTCTGTAACGTCATTGAATAAAATGGGAAACTCGCAAAAAGACAAACGATACCAAACATCAATGGAACATTCGTTAGGATTTTCAACACAGTTTCTGAATTCAATCCCGTTGTTGGTAGTGCCTTAGAGCCAATTTTAATAAGAAAATTTCCAAGAGTACCAATGAGTATGGCAAGTGTTACAATTAAATAAGTTGGCATAGATTGATTGGTGCTCCCGCTAGGAATCGGACCTAGATTTCAGGCTTAGAAGGCCCGTGTTCTATCCATTGAACTACGGGAGCATAGTATATGAAAAATATGTGTTAGTGTATGAAACAAGAAACGCTTTGTCAATGTAAGGGCATTAGTGTTTTCGACGTTTTCCATGAAATGCTTTATGGACTTCGTGAAGGTGCTGATTGGTGATATGCGTATAAATTTGAGTTGTAGTAATACTGGCATGCCCAAGAAGTGATTGGACTGATCGGATGTCAGCTCCATTCATAAGAAGATCAGTCGCGAACGAATGACGCATCACATGGGGGGTAATTTTTTTTGTGATACCTGCAATCTTTGCATATTTTTGAACAAGGCGTTGGATACTTCGAGGTGTGAGGTGTGTGTTAGTGTCTTCAGATGATTTTTTTGGATTGAATGCGCGGTCGTGACGGAGGAAGAGCGGTAAGAATACATCTTTACGAAGGTCAAGATATACTTTGGTATGTTCTTTTGCTCGTGATGAGAGAAAGACAATGCGGTATGCATCCCCCTTTCCCTTGACGGTGAATTCGTCTTTGGAAAGATTAATACTTTCTCGTGTTAAAGAAGCAAGTTCAGAGACGCGCAAACCAGTACTGAAAAGCATTTCAAGAATCGCTCGATCCCGTTTGCGAATAATATCTGCATCATGCGTACGCATGGGGGATGTAAGGAGTCGTTCAAGATCATCTCCATCAAGAAAATCAACAGTTCGCTGGGAGGTTTTTGCAAGCTCAATCTTTTCCGGTGCGAGTGTTTTTATATCTCGCTTGGCGAGATATTTAAGAAACGATCGGAGCGCTATAAGATGATAATTTTGTGTATTTTTTTTGAGAGCCGCTTTGCCGGAGAGCCGATTAAGCCAGAGGCGATATGTGCGAACAATATCAAGAGAGATGGTATGGGGTTCGGTGACTCCTTGTTTTTTTGCCCACTTGAGAAATCGAGCAAGATAAAAACCATAATTTTGTACTGTTCGTTGAGAACGATTTTTTTCAATTTCTATATGCTCTAGAAATTGGATGATGAGTTCATGAAGCATATGATGGTGCATGTGTTTCATTGTACGACACTTATCACCTCTTGCAAAGCTCAGGAAAGCATGCTATACTTGAATCACTTAACTAGTAATGCGCATTTCTCGGACGCATGCCTTCGGACATGTCTGGGTGTGACGCAATAGGGGAAAGAATATGTTAGACAAGAAGGTAAAAGAGAAACTCGTAAAAAAATACGGGACTCATGCAGGCGATACGGGGTCTACCCCTGTTCAAGTGGCTATTTTAACTGAAGAGATCAGCCGACTTACGGACCATTTAAAGGAACATCGAAAGGATCATTCCTCACGAAGAGGTCTTCTTAAGAAGGTAAGTGAGCGTCGACGTCTTTTGAAGTATTTTGCCTCAGAAGATCAAGAGGGGTACGAGAAGATTATTACTTCGCTTGGTATCAAGAAACGTAAGTTCGGGGAAAAGAAAGAAGATCCTGAAGAAGCGGCACTCCTTGCCGAAGTAGCAAAGGATATTGAAATAGAAGAATAAAAATTATGGATACCCGCCCAGAAGCGGGTATTCGTTCTTTAAAAACAACATACATTTTTTATGATCAAACATAACGATCAACGAATTGGTGTTTTTGTCGATGTAGGTAATATGTATCATTCGGCAAAAAATCTTTTTAACACGAGGGTCAATTTTAAAGAAGTTTTGAAATCTGCAGTTGCGGGACGAAAGCTCATACGGGCAAATGTCTATGTCGTGAAGTCAAACAGTCCGGAAGAACAGAGTTTTTTCGAAGCACTTTCAAAACAGGGTTTTGACTTGAAGATGAAGGATCTTCAAGTATTTCCTGATGGGTCAAAAAAGGGCGATTGGGACGTTGGTCTTTCGGTTGACGCCATCAAAGCAGCTGATAAACTTGATGTCGTTGTTTTAGTGACTGGAGATGGTGATTACATACCTCTTATTATTTATTTAAGAGAAAACAAAGGATGTCAAGTGGAAGTGATGGCATTTGGTCAGACAGCTTCTTCTAAACTTGTTGCGGAAGCAGATGACTTCATCGATCTTGGCAAAGAGACAGAGAAATATCTTCTTACTATGCCTCTCCGTCGCGCTGCACCGGTGCGCGGACGATCTGTACATCGACGAAAAGAGCGAGAAGAGATATTGTATGGTTAATTGTTATAGTTAATTTTTATTATTTTATAGAGAGTAATGCTGTTCCTTGGATAGGTAGATTCACCATGTCATTTTTTTTGACAGAATCTAAAATCTGAGGATCAGCGGAAAGAATACATGACGTATGAAACGATTTGAATGCGAGATTGGTGGGAAGCCGTTGATTATTGAAATAGGTAAATTAGCACAACAGGCGACCAGCTCTGTTATGTGTAGTTATGGAGACACCGTTGTTCTTGCAACAGCCGTGATGAGTAGCAAGACAAATGAATCTATTGATTATTTTCCTCTTCAAGTCGAATACGAAGAGAGACTCTACGCTGCGGGGAAGATTAAAAGTTCTCGCTTTATTAAGCGAGAAGGTCGTGCAACCGATGAAGCAATTCTTACGGGGCGTCTTGTCGATCGAGCCATTCGGCCATTATTTGATGACTCGATGCGGAATGATATTCAGATTATTCTCACCGTGCTTTCGGTTGATCAAGAAAATGATCCAGATGTTCCGGCAATGATCGGCGCTGCCGCAGCGCTTATGCTTTCTCCCATTCCATGGGCAGGTCCCCTTGCGGGTATCCGTGTTGGACGTATTCATGGCGAATGGGTTATCAATCCATCATACGAGGCGAGGCAGAAAAGTGAACTTGATCTCTTTGTGGCGGGCACGCACGAAAAAGTTCTTATGATCGAAGCGGGAGCTCAACAGGTAGCAGAAGATGTTTGCTATGATGCAGTAGCATTTTCCCTAAAACATCTTGGTTTAGTATGTCGTTTTTTGGAAGATATACAGAAACAGGTTGGCGCACAAAAGAGAACAGTGGCAGACATCCGGACAAAAGTAGAAGAAGAGGAATCACTTACGCAAGATATCATTGATAAGACGCATGTATGGATTCGGGAACACGTTCCTCAACAACTTACGAGTGGTCCGAAAGAAACAAAACAAAGCAGGAAAGCCGCGATTGCTGGGTTAAAAAATGGGCTCGATGAATATCTTAAATCTGAACAAGTTGGAAAAGATAAACGGAAAAAATGTCTTGCTCTTCTTGAAGAGGAGGCAGAAGCGGAGGTAACTCGTGCAATTTTAGAGCGTGAACAACGTGTTGATGGTCGCAAACTCGATGAAATCAGATCACTTTCGTCAGAAGTTGCCATTCTTAAGCGAACGCACGGATCAGGACTTTTTCAACGCGGTGAGACACAGGTACTTTCTATAGTGACACTTGGTTCACCGGGTGATGAACAAATTCTTGATGGGATGGAAGAAGTCGGAAAGAAACGATACATGCATCATTATAATTTTCCTCCCTATTCAGTGGGTGAAGTGAAACCAATGCGTGGGCCGGGTCGTCGGGAAATAGGACATGGCGCGTTGGCGGAAAAAGCTCTCTTACCAGTCCTTCCAACAAAAGAAGAATTTCCTTACACGATTCGTGTTGTTTCGGAAGTGCTTGGGTCTAATGGGTCAAGTTCAATGGCATCGACCTGCGGTTCAACACTTGCGCTTATGGATGCAGGAGTCCCCATAAAAGAACCCGTGGCGGGTATTGCGATGGGGCTCGCATCAGATGAAAAAGGAAATTATAAAATTCTTACCGACCTTCAAGACTTAGAAGATGGTGATGGTGGTATGGATTTTAAGATTGCAGGAACAAGAAATGGTATCACCGCGATTCAATTAGATACCAAAACACATGGACTCATACTCCCTATCATTCAAGAAACGCTTCAGCACGCTTTACGGGCGCGTCTGCACATTCTTGATGGTATGACAGCGGTTATCGCGCATCCCCGTGCAGATCTCTCACCATTTGCTCCTCGTATCATCACGCTTCAGATTAATCCGGATAAGATTCGCGACGTGATTGGTCCCGGTGGGAAAGTGATTAATGAAATCATTGATGCGACCGGAGTACAGATTGATATAGAACAAACAGGTATTGTGCTTATCACATCGACACATGAAGAAGGCTCAAAGAAAGCTGTTGAATGGATAAAACGATTGACCCGCGAAGTGAAGGTTGGTGAAGTATTTGAAGGGAAGGTAACTCGTATTATGGATTTTGGTGCATTTGTCGAGCTTCTTCCTCGTCAAGAAGGTTTGGTACATATTTCAGAACTTGCACCTGTACGCGTTAATAGAGTAAGCGATATTGTGAAGGTTGGGCAAACAGTGACAGTAAAAGTTATTGCTATTGATGAGCAGAACAGGGTTAATCTCTCCATGAAAAGAGTCGCAGTGGCCGCGTAAGTATGAATTACTCATGTATTCATGAGTGTGGTATACTTTCATAAAGAATTTTTTAATCATTATCCATAATCCAGTCTTATGTCACAACAAATGATGATCCTTCTCGGTGTTGGTGTCGTTGCTATACTCTGGCTTGTTTCTATCTATAACGGTCTTATTCGGAGACGAAATCAAGTCGATGAATCATGGTCTGATATTGATGTTCAACTCAAACGACGATATGACCTCATTCCAAATCTTGTCGAAGCAGTGAAGGGATATATGCAGCATGAGCAAGGCACACTTGAAAAAGTAACAGCAGCTCGAGTTTCTGCTATGGCAGCAAAGACCCCCCTAGAACATGCACAGAGCGAGAATATGCTCAGCGAAGCGCTCAAAAGTCTTTTTGCAGTCTCTGAAAATTATCCAGATTTAAAAGCATCACAGAATTTTCTTCAACTGCAGGATGAATTGTCAGATACAGAGAATAAAATCCAGGCAGCTCGTCGGTTTTATAATGGTAATGTCCGTGATTACAATACCGCTGTTCAAAGTTTTCCTACGAATGTCATGGCAGGCGCATTGAATTTCAAAGCAAGAGAATTTTTTGAACTCCAAGAAGAAGCTGCCCGCCAAGCGGTTAGCGTTAAATTCTAATGTCCATGTACAATCAAATCATTGCAAACAAGCGAAAGACGAATCTTCTTATCGTATTGTTTGTTGTGTGTATTATTGGTTTTGGGTATGTCTTTGGATCCGTATCTGGGTATGGTTGGTATGGTATTTTTCCTGCAGCGATCATTTCTATCAGTATGGCACTTGTTTCTTACTATTCAGGAGACAAGGTTGCATTAGCCGTCTCTGGTGCGAAAGAAATTAGAAAAGAGGATAATCCTTATGTGTACCGGATGGTGGAAAATTTATCCATCACGAATGGTATGCCGATGCCAAAGGTACATATCATTCAAGATCAGGCCATTAATGCATTTGCTACCGGGCGTGATCCTCAGCATGCTTCTATTGCAATTACCCAGGGAGCTATCCAGAAATTAGAGAACGAAGAATTAGAGGGTGTTATTGCACATGAACTTTCTCATGTGCATAATTATGACATTCGGGTCATGACTATCGTTGTTGTCTTGGTTGGTGTTATCGCGCTTCTTTCAAATTGGATGCTTCAT
>JGI1358J11329_10000688_pt1 | contig 29390 bp, 32 predicted proteins | sample Subgroupgradi54m_FD_11329 | JGI IMG/M metagenome (IMG submission 11329)
TTCAACTCTCTCAATATTGTACGGGATACATTTCATGGTGAATGGAATTACGTCATTAAACCTCAAAACGTAAGGGTTAATTAGTTACGAATCCTTAGCATTGATTATTACTTTAGCTTTGATATCTCCTCCTCTCTCAACCATACCCAGAATAGCTTTTTTACTTGATCTTTTATATCTTGTGCCTCTATCTTTATATTCTTTGGCCTTTAATCCTTTAGATACACCACCCCAGTAGGTTTCATCAATTTCAACAATGTTTTTTAAAGCTTCCTTGTTTTGTTCAAAAAGAAGTCTTATCTGTCTTGCCATTCTCCAAGCACATTTGTAAGTTACCCCTAACTGTCTTTCTAATTCTTTGGCGGAGACACCATTCTTAGAAGTAGAGAATAAAAAGATTGCATAAAACCAGTTTCTTAAGGATGTGTCTGATTTATGAAAGATGGTATTTGCAACAGGATGTAGTTGAAAACCACAAAACTCGCAACAGTAGCATTTCCTCATTTTAATCCTGTTAAATTTAGTTTCTTTTTGACATTTGGGACATTTTTTTATAGAACCATACCTAGCTTTAAATATTTCATCTAAGCAGATATCATCATCGGGGTATTTATCATTAAAGGAGTTTATGGTGAACTTCATAGATACATTCTACCATAAACTGTAACTGTTGTCAAGGGATAATTACGACTATTTACCAATAGGTCCTATCAAATCATCCAAACTTTTTTTATTTTCTAAAAATTTAAAAGTTGAAAGAATTTGTTTAAAGATGTCATCAGATATTTCTCTTGAAATACACATTTTAAATTCTATCAATGGCAAATTCATGGTTTGAACTATATGATACTTACATGTAAAATCTGATATATAAAAGCTTTTTGCATCTACCTTATCCAATTTTATATCCTCAATATCTTTATCTTGTTTCCACTGTAAACCTTTTTGAAGACAATACTCAACATCTAATCCATGATATTTCAGACACTTATTCAAAGCTAAATTTTTATAATCAAGGAAATCAGTATTAGCTATTATTAGATAGGGAATAGCTACACCCTTCCCACCAAAGCTAACACTCCCCTGTTTCTCGGAACCTAGATATAAAAGGTCCGGATATTGTAATTCAAAACTAAGATTATTATTTTTATATGTTTTCCAATTAGTAGGCGATATGTGTTGGGGAGTCTGGGATAATGGAATCTTGGTAATTGCAAAAGAAGTATTAAAGGTAATATCTCCCAGACGATTTCTATTAACTTTTATCAAATAAGCCACACCAACTACTCCAATTACCAAAGCTGCAACTATTACCAAGATTAGAGCTTGTCCTTTTCGCATGAATTTATTTATCCCAAGGCCTGTCAGGATATTTTTGGAGGATATAGTCATATTTATCCATTCCTTTACCTGTTACTTCATTAAAAAGCGGTGTTCCGCCTGCATAAGCTATATTCTTAGAATCCCCATATTGATTTAAATCATTTTTTATAATCCATTCATCAATCTTTTGCTTCTCAATTTGAGAAATCCGGCTGTCTGATAGTTTAAAACTTTGTAGTATTTGGTCCGCCATTTTACCTCCTGAATTAATTAATCTTATCAAATACATTTTCCCATTATTTGATAAATAAACAAATTTAGGTTTTCCGGGCTGGTAGTCAATTATTCCGCTTTTGGCTATTTGTCCGGAAATTGTAGATTCTTTCTTAGGAGATAATTCGACTTTGCCAGTATATGTAAAATCCCCCCAAACAAACGGGTAGTACCAATACATCTTATACCATTGATCAATATCTAGATTATTTGGATTATCAAAAATCCAAATGGTAAAAGGATTAAGGTCAAATGAATTTGATTTATCCAGTACTACAACTGCTCCCAAAAATTGACCTGGCTCGTAGCTTACATATCCCTTAAAATTCTTTCTAAAATCTCCACCACCTCGTTTGAAATAATCCTGTTCTGTGTCTTCTTTAACAGTTAAATCTTTAGCTGGATATTGAAATTGAAAACTAAGAGTTTTATTTGTATAAGTATTTAATAGATTATCATTTATAACTGTTATAACTGTAGAATTTTTAAATGGCTCTTTTAGATTAGCCTTTTGTGCATTTTTACCAAATACAAAATATGCACCAATTAATCCACCAATAATAAGTATCCCCAAAAGCACAAAGGGGGCAGCGAATCCTTTTTGCATAACTTAATCATAGTTTACTTCTTGCAAAAATACAATTTGTTCTGTTATCATCGGCAAATGGCTAAACAAAATCAAAATATACCAATAGTTATTCCTGGAGGTCAACTAAACAATTTTCTAAATAATTTTTCAGAAAAAATTTCAAATTTCCTGCCTTCTAAAAAAAATTACTTAATACTTTTAATTGCGGGGCTTCTTCTTTTGGCAATTTATAAAAAAGACTGGTTTATTGCTGCAATGGTTAATGGAATGCCTGTTACTAATCTTGAGTTGCAGATACAGCTTAATAAGCAATTTAGAACTCAAACACTAAATCAATTAATTGATAAAAAAATTATTATAGACGAGGCAAGAAAAAATAAGGCTATTCCCACTGAAACTGAGATTGATCAAAAAATAAAAGATCTTGAAACCCAGTATGGAGGAGCACAGAATTTTAATAGCTTACTTTCTCAACAAGGATTGACAAAATCATCAATTCGCGATCAGATAAGAATCCCATTAATGATCACCAGGCTTTATGAAAATGAGGCTACAGTCTCTGCTATGGAGGTCACAAAATATATAGCTGATAATAAGGATCAAATGAAAGCAACTGATTCAGCGCAGCAACAAATAGAAGCAACAGAAAGTCTAAAACAACAAAAACTTTCTCAAATTTTTAGTCAAAAATTTCAAGAGCTCCGTAAAAAGGCAAAAATCCAAATCTTCTAGCCTTTTTTCCTGTATAATTGCTTCATGGAATTAAGAGAAATCACTGAAAAACAAAAAGTTTTATATAATAAATTAGTTACTCATGTTATCCAATCTTGGGAATGGGGGGAATTTAGAAAAAGCATGGGACTTAAAGTTGCAAGATATGGACTTTTTAAAAAAAATGTACTAAAAACAACCTTTCAGGTTACCTTCCATAAAATTCCTCTAATCAATAAATACATAGGATATTTACCAAAAGGACCTTATCCTAATTCAGAATTAGCAGAAGCTTTAAAAAAAATTGGTAAAGAAAATAATTGTGTATTTATAAAATTAGAACCGGATATATCAATTGACAATGGACTGACCCTGACTCAATCGGGATTGAAAATGAGCGAAACTCTTTTCGCGCGAAGCGCTCAAATTGACAATTCTTTCCGTAAATCTCCCAAGTCACTTTTTACCAAATATAATTTTGTTTTAGATTTAACAAAATCAGAAGAAGAATTACTTAAAAATATGCATCCAAAAACCCGCTACAATATTAAAGTTGCACAAAAACACGCGGTTAAAGTGGAAGAAAGAGTTGATGATAAAGGATTTAAAATTTATTTGGAGTTATATTTTGAAACAACCAAACGGCAAGGATATCATGGGCATAATAAATATTACCATCAACAGGTTTGGAATGAACTGAAAAGAACAAATGCAGCAAGACTACTTATAGCCTTTTATCAAAAACAGCCTTTAACTGCCTGGATGCTTTTTAGTTTTAAAGATAATTTATATTATCCTTATGGTGGTTCTTCCAAGTCTCATCCGGAAGTTATGGCAAATAATTTAATTGCCTGGGAAGCAATCAAGCTTGGGAAAAAACTGGGATTAAAAAAATTTGACATGTGGGGAGCACTTGGCCCTGATGCTGATCCAAAAGATCCCTGGTTCGGATTTCACAAATTTAAAATGGGGTATGGAGGAAGATTGGTTGAATATATCGGAACATTTGATTTGATTTTTGACTGGCCAATTTATTTATTATTCACTGCAATTGATAGATTAACACCGCTTAAAGTTTTTTTGTTAAAATTGCTCGGAAAATAAATTAATCACCTTTTATGGATTTAATTTTAGCAGTCTCATTAGGAATTTTACTTGGTTGCTTTCTTGCTCTTTCCTGGTTTGCTGGATCTGATGCCCCATATGTTCCAACTAATATTGACCTTATAAAAAAGGTTCTAAAATTTGCGGGAGTAAAAAAGGGCAAAAAGTTTTATGAATTAGGTTCTGGAGACGGAAGAGTAGTAATAGAAGCTGCAAAAATGGGGGCTATTTCATGCGGGATAGAACAATCATTACTAAGAGTTATTTATTCCTGGTGGCGAGCAAAAAAAATAGGACTACAAAACATACACTTTTTACATGGAAATATTTTTTCCAAAAATTACTTAGATGCAGATGTTGTTTATATTTATCTGCTTTTAAAAGGTGTTAATAAATTAGAAACTAAGTTAAGACAAGAATTAAAAAAAGGATCGATTGTTATCACCCAAACTTATCATTTTCCAAACTGGAAACCATTTAAAAAAATGGATTTATCAAAAAGTGTTGATTTATCAAAAGATATAATTGGTGCTGGTGTTTTTTGGTTTTACCGGGTATAATTTCGCCCCAGCGAAATCAAGGTTCTTGAGCGAAACGAAAGGTTCTTAAAAACCTAACTTTTCGTTAACAAAAAGCATAGTAATTCTTCCTTTATTTATTTCTCTGTTAAGAATTAATAACTTAGATACAAAACTACCAACTGTTATATTATAAGCTTTGTTTAACCTAACAGACTCTAGCGGTAAAACATACTCATAAATCCTTTCTAAAGCCTCTGTATCATCTTTAACAATCTTTTGTGTCCCAACTACCCAAATTACATGAGAGGCACCAGAAGCATACGCTGGTAATTGAGATCCTGTATTTGATGCAATAAAAACATGACCATCTTCTGTTACTGCGTGAACGCTTCCTACAGTCCACTCCGGTGCAGCACCAAGTCTTTGCATATCCAATCCTTGAGTTTCTTTATCCATGGAGCTTAATTTATTTTTAACAGAATCATATTTACCACTCTCTTGAACTTCTTTGGGAATACCTAGGCTATCTAAGGTAACTGAAGACATTGTCATTACTTCTGACCCATCTGGGATTAAGGAGAAAACTTCTTTCTTTGCCTCTTCACCAGTTTCAACAAATTTAGCATCAATGCCATTTTTCTTTAGAGCCTCAATTGTTTTATCTATAGTTTGCTTGTCTGATAGTTGACTGAAATCTTTCATGCAGCTATAATAACTCTAATACTGTAAAAAGTAAAGTAGTTACAAAAAGGAAAGTATGGATTGTCATAAAAAATGTGGGGTAGAAAAAACTCTTAAAATAATCGGTAGCAAGTGGACTATGAATATCCTGCACAATTTATTTAATGGTAAAAAAAGGTTTGGTGAGTTACAAAAACTTCTGATCGGAATTAGTACCAAAACCCTATCTATCCGTTTGCAAGAATTAGAAAAAGAAAAAATTATTCATAAAAAAGTTTTTGCAGAAGTACCATTACATGTTGAATATTCACTAACAGATAAAGGCAGATCTTTAAAAGATGTCTTTAAAAAAATGGCCCAATGGGGAGAATCCCGGACTTAAATAATTACTAACTCTTTTGAGGAGTTAGTAATTTGTTCTAATCTGTCTTTTCCTAAGATATATAAATCCTCAATTCTTACCCCTCCAAAGTTCTCTATATATATCCCCGGTTCTATAGAAAAAACCATTCCCTTCTTTAGTTCTTCTTTGCTTTTTATAGAAATATAAGGCTGTTCATGAACTTCCAATCCTATACCATGACCTAAGGAATGAGGAATAGATGGATAACCTTTTTTAATAATATAATCTCTTGCTGTTTTATCTGCATCTTCTGTTTTAATCTTTTTACCTAATTTAATTTGTGAGTTAATATAATCAATAGCCTTTTTTTGAGCTTCTAAAACAATGTTATAAATTTCTTTTTGTTTACTAGATGGTTCACCAAAAAATACAGTTCTTGTCATATCTGAACAATAATTCTCCCACTTTACCCCGAAATCGAGGAGGATAATTAATCCTTCTCGTCCTGAACTTGATTCAGGACCCAAAATAGTTTTTCCTGTTTGATGATGAGGCACCGAGGAATTTTTGCCAAAAGCTACAATTGCTGGAAAAGAAATTTCTGCATTATTGCCTTCAATAAATCTTTTTAATATTTGTGCAATTTCTTTTTCGCTAACCCCTACTTTTAGCTTTTTCAAAATATATTTAAAAGCCAAGTCTCCAATCTCACAGGCTTTTTTAATTTTTTCTACCTCCTCTTTATCTTTAATACTTCTTAAATTACTAAACCCAATATGTTTTATATTTTTAAAATGCTTTTTTATAACTTTGTGTTCTGAAACTGTTAAATTATCTTCCTCAATCCCTAAGCTTTTTATTTTACTCTTGTGTTTTTTAAATAATTCTTCTGTAGATTTTCCTCCACCCCGCTCAAATAGTTTTAGGTGAGGCACTTCTTTTTTTATAGCTTCTGAATATCTCCCATCAGTAATAATGTATCCAAAGTCTGGACCTAAAAAAATATATGCCTCTCTTTCATCTTTGGAAAAATTAGAATAACCAGAGAGATAAGTAATATTAGAAGCATTGGAAAGAAAAACTGCATCCAGTTTTTCTTTTTTTAGAGTTTCTTTTATATGCTTTAGTCTTTTGTAAAACATGAGGCAAATTGTACCATGAAGATGAATTTTATTGATCGTCAACTCTTTGGATTAAACGACCGCTGACTAAATTTTCTAAAAACACTGATAATTCTAAAGTCCGAGCAGCTTCTTTTTTATTCCCTTGTTTTAAGAATTCTTCACTTCTTTCCATAGCCAATAACCCTATCATAGTTGCAGCCCAAACTGAATCATTATTAAAAAATCTTGATCCTATATCCTGACTGATAGATAGGATATCTGCTATTAATTCTGCTTGAGCTATAAAGAATTTTGGATCATGGGTATCCGCTGATAATTCTCGGACTTGAGTCATCTTATTAACCAAAACTCTTAAACCAGAATCCAGTGCAATATCAAGTTCTGGATTAGTTTGAACTGCTGGCCTGGAGGCAGCACTATCTTGTTGTCTGACTCTACCAGATAGGGCAAGTAAATCATCTAGATCGTTTGCATTAAACTTAACTAAAAAAGGATTTCCTTTTTCATCTGAACATACTCTAAAACCAATAAGCCTACCCTTTGTTCCAGTTAATTCTGATCCGCCTCCGCCAAAAGTTGTAAAATCTCCAATTTCTAAACTTGTTCGGGGATTATTACTACTTAGATCTGCTTTATGTTTCCCCTCATTCGTAAATACTTTAACTCCATTATGAGAATTTAAATCTGTAATTAAAATATCTCTTTCAGAAAGTTTTTGCAGTTGAAAGTGTCGTCTAGACACCCCTAGCTCAGGAACAGGGTATCCATTTTCATCTGGATCCCAATCTACTTTTACATCTACCTGGTCTTGATCCCGACCAAAAGTGAGTGGATCATCTTTTAAAAAAAGTGCCTGCCCATAACCCCAAACTCCTACAGGCTTAAACCTTGTATCATTTTCCCAATTTGTAATAGCTGTATCTGCAAGTAATCTTTCGGATACAAATAATCCATTAGGTTGGTAATAACCATCTCTGTAACTACTGATAGAAAATTTTTCTCCAGGGCGATTTTCTCCCTCCACAGGTTCAGCCATTTCTTTATGATAGCATAAGATACTCTCCTCTCCAAAAACATTGATATCATGATAAAATTCCCATTACAATGCGTCTTCTCCATTTTTCTGATATTCATATAGGATTAGAACCTTAAGTTATGCAAAAAGATACGGTTGTAATTTTAGTTTTTACCATCGGTAAAAAAGTTTTAGTAGAAAAAAGACAATTGGAACAATTCTCAAATCCGCAATATTTAATTCCTGGAGGAACAGTTAAACAGCTGGAAAAAATTGAGCAGGCGCTAATCCGTGAAGCTATTGAGGAATTGGGAATAAAGATTTTGGACTTTACCCCACTACCTTCCAAAAATAAAATTCGGGGATTAAAAGGACAATATTTAGAACCGTTTCTTGTTTCTAAGTGGGAAGGTCAGATATCAGAAACTATTTTAGATAAGGGTACTCCTTTATTTTGGGTAGAGTTTAATGAGGCTTTAACATCAAAGGTTAGACCTACCAGAGAAATAATTATTGCTTTAAAAAACTATCTCTCTTAATTTGCAGTACTCACAACTTTCATCTCCACATTTTATATCCCAAAAAGAAAGATCTATTATCTGACTTGCAACTACCTTTATAACTTTTTCCAAATCTTCTACATCTTTTGGCAGAATCTCAAAAGTTTCTTTTTTAAAGTTACCTTTCTCATCCGGCTCAATAAAATCAATAACTCCCTCTTTCATTTTTAATAAACCTTCCTTATATCTATCTAGAAGTAGTTTGTAGAAAGTTAGTTGTCTTTTATAGTTGTAATCTGAATTCTCACGGCTTCCGTCAATTTGAGATCTGGATTTAATCTTGCCGGTTTTAAAATCATGAACTCTCACTGATCCATCTGTAGATGGCTCTATCATATCCAGTCTTCCGTTTAAAATTACATCCATTGTTAATTTGACTCCTCTGATATTCATTTCACTTTGTATATCTTTAGGCCAATTCGGAATCACCTTTTCAAACAAAAGCTTTAAAGCTTTTTCTCCTTTCCCTTCCAGCTCCTTTCTATCATTATCTGAAATTGCTTCTTTTTCTAACAGTTCGTGGAATTTGTTTATTAAAGATTTTTCTCCTATAACTTTATTTCTATTAAACTTTATAAAGTAATCTAAAACTTCATGCATTGCTGTCCCAAAAATTAAGTATTTATTTTTTACATCAGGTAAAACAACCAAATTTCTAAAAAAATATTTCCAGGGACACTTTAAAAAATTCTCTATTCCTGTTATTGACAAACCTTTTTCAAAAAATAATCTTTTAAGATACTCTTTATTTTTTGGATCTATCTTTGAATGTTTTAAATCTTGAAATATTTCAGCCCTATCAAAACCTTTTTCAAATTTTTGGCTATCTATTATTTCAATGAATTTTTCATCAAGCTCATCAATAAACTGACTTGGGAGCTGCTCTTTTAATTCAATTGAATATTTTGCATAAGTTAAACTTACTCCTTTTTTGGCACGAGTTAAGGCTACATAAAATAGTCTCCTTTCGTCTTCTATCTCTTCAAATGAGATATTAGCTTTAACATCAACTCCTAAATACTCCCATGGAAGTTTTATCCGAGCGCCTCTTTTTTTAGAGTTACCCCATCTTCCATCAAAGCAATTTATTATATAAACATATTCAAACTCCATTCCCTTAGATCGATGAACTGTTAAGAGCCTTAATCCTTCCTCTTGACTCCCTTGACTTTTAGATCGAAGTTGAACTTTGTGTTTCTCAACTGTTTGCAAAAGATTTAAAAATTGTTTTAAGTTAAATTTTGGATTCTTATAGAGCCTTAGTTTGATTTCATCAAAAAGTGAGGTGAGTTTATTAAGAAGTTTATACCGCTTATCCGATTTCAAAAAAGCTTCCTTAAAGAGAGATTCATTTATTATTTTTACAAACAAATCATCTAACGGAATGTCCTTGGATAAAGAAACCCAACCTTTATACTTTAAGTAAAATTCTTTAATTTTTCCTGCATTTTCCAGTTCCAAATCTTTTATTAACTTTTTATCAAGGCTACCGATTAATTTTATAAAACCAAGTTTCTGTTTTTTCGAGTAGTTTATAAGTTTATAAATATCAAACTGATCAATTCCCAAAAACGAAACATGCATTGCCCTAATCAATGATGTTTCCTCCAGTGGGTTTCCCACAGATTCAAAAATTAATAACAACTTTTGAATATCCAAATCATTTAAGATGTTTTCATCCTGGTATGTTACAAATTCTATTCCCTTTCTGCTTAAACTTTTGGCCAAAGGCAACAAATCCATATTTCTTCTTGCCAAAACTGCAATTTCAGAAACGTTTACACCATTGGTAATTTTTTCTTGAATATCACTTGCAACATACTCATACTCTAAATTAAAATCTGAAAGTTCTGCCAACTCAATCTTGCGCATCTTTTTAGAGCTTTCAGCAACAAGAGATTTTTTTGGCAAAATATTTGCACTGATATTATTTCCAATCAAATTTCCTGCAGCATCTAAAATAATTTGATGGGAGCGATAATTTTTTTCCAAATTAATAAGGTTGGCTGTAGGGTAGAGTTTTTTAAAATAAAGAAAATTTTCCAAGGATGCCCCCTGAAAACGGTAAATTGCCTGTTTTTCATCACCAACTACAAAAAGATTTGGGTTATCATAAAAGCTAGCAAGAAGTTCTATCAGTTTATTTTGTGCTGCGTTTGTATCCTGATGTTCATCTATTAAAATATATTGAAACTTTTCCTGGACACGGAGCAAAAGCGCTTTGTTACTTTCCAGCGCTTTAATAACCTCTAGCAACATATCATTAAAATCATATTTTTTTTCTTCCACTAAAGCTTCTTCGTAAGACTTAAAAACCAATAGGAATTCTTCTGTTTTTTCTATATCTTTTTTTAAATCCTGGTAACTACCTTTCATCTCATCTTTGTATTTACCGCTCTTATGATACAAATTTTCAATTTTTTCAAAATCTTTTTTCTGTTTTTCTAATCCTTCTTCTAATTTTTTTGCAATTACTCCTTCTTTTTTTAAATCATTGATTGCAGATAAAATATCTTTCAGATAAAAGATTGGATCTCCAAATGGTCGAAGTAATTTTAAGGATAAAGCGTTGATTAATTTTTCAATTAGCTCAATTTGATCTGTCTCTGTGATATTTTCCGATGATAAAAGAAAGGGGAATTCATCCGGATAATTTTTAATAATATCATTTGCAAAAGAGTGAAAGGTAGAAATTTCTACTCTAAAGGCTGGGGTACCAATAATCTTAGAAAGTCTGCTCCGCATTTCAAAACTGGCGCTTTCTGAAAAAGTCAAAGCCAAAATATTTTCCGGATTTACTTGCGTTTTAAGTAAAATATTGGCAATTCGAAGAGTTAAAATTTGAGTCTTACCAGTTCCAGGACCGGCAATTACCATAACTGGTCCTTCGATTGAGTCGACCGCTTCTTTTTGTTCCTTATTTAAACTTGCATAATTTCTTTTAAATTCCTGAGTTTCCATCTCACTTTGATTCCTCAAGAATTATTTCAATTTCCTCAAATTCTAAACTTTTAACTTGAGACAACGGTTCTTCAATTAAACCGGACAGTGATCCGTGAATTGTTAAAGTACTATTTTTTAGTCTTTCTATCTCTTTTTCTCTTTGGGCCCATACTTTTTGTATTAAATTTTTCTCTTTTTCTAAAGTTACTCTCATACCTGAGTATGTTTCCATCATTGATTCTATTTTTTGCGCAAATTCTGAACTGGTTATATATCTATATAAAGATTCTATTTTTTCATTTTTACCAACAGATAAAGCCTTGGTCAACGATATATCCAATAAACTTTTTCGCAAGATAAATGCAACCTGCAATACACAGTCAAAACTAGTGATATAAACCCCATCCTGTTGAGTAAAGAATTTGACGCCTGCTGGAAGGACTGTTGAAACAATTACTGCTACATCTGCTTTTGCCTCTCTCATATCTTCTTTTAATTTTGATATCCACTCTTGGGTAAATGCTTTTGTTCTTTTACTCTCCCAAATAATCTTCCCTACCTCCCTGCCAATTGAATCTTTAACAACTTGCATTAAATCAGCACCCCTGACACCTTTCCCAACCTCACTCATTTCATCTATAGGAAACTCACGCTTTAAAACCTCTTCCAATTCCAGCTCTAAAACCTCGCCCTGTAATTGTTGAGATCCAACAGAGGCTTTTCTTTGAGCTTCATCCAAAGACTTTTTCAAGGATTCAATTATTGAATCCTTCTCTTTTTCTTTAAGATAAAATTTTTCGGTAATTTCTATTTCAGTTTTCTCCTGAATTTTTTTTCTTTCCTCATCTATTTGTCTTTGTTTTTCCAACTCCAGATTCTTTTCTTTCTCTTCCAACTCAACAGTTTTTTTACGTAAACTCAATTCATTTTCCCTGAATAGATCGATCTCTTTCTTTTGTTTTTCCAATTGTTCAGCTAGTTCTATTTTTTCTTTTTGAGATTGCTCACTTAGTTGCTCTTTTATTAAAGCTTCCTTTTTTTTTATTTCCGCTAAATACTTTTGATTAAACTCATCACGCAATCCTTGTTTAATCTGATCTTCCAGTTGAGATTTTAGCGCATCATTTATAGAGATCTCTTTTTTGCAGTTTGGACAAATTAAAGTTGAAGAATTGACCATAGTAGTGGGTATTTTAACACGATCAAAATTGTTAAGATATATATTATGATAAAAATCCTATATACATATCTTTTACCATTACTTTTATGGGGAATTTTTATCTACACGGTATTACAAATACCATATCCACAAAGTATTACACAGGCAAATTTAAATCAATTATTGTTATTTTTTGTTCCGCTTTTTCTAAGCATAGTTTTGACGTTGAATATTTTTTTAAAGAATATTTTTATTTCTTTATTCATTTCTTTTGGATTAATCTTTATATTGATTCTCAAATCTCTTGATTCTTTAAATATTGTAACCGGAGTTTTAACTACACTCGCTGTAGGATTACTTATAAGCTATTTTCGCAGAAAAGAGGATTTTCCTCATTTTAAAAAAACAAAAAGAAAAGGTTTGACTTATGAATCAAAGATACCTAAAATTCACCGTATACGAAAACAGTGATATGAATAAGAATAAATTTTATCTTACAACAGCTATACCCTATGTAAATGGTGCTCCTCATATTGGCCACGCTTATGAGTTCGTAATAACAGATGCTATAGCTCGCTATCATCGATTAATAAAAGACGAAACCTTGCTTCTAACTGGTGCTGATGAGAATGCATTAAAAAATGTTCAAGCAGCTGAAAAATTGGGGATAACCACCCAGCAACTTTGTGATCAAAATTCAGAAAAGTTTCGAGAGTTATTTGAAGTATTGAATGCTAAATATGATGTATTCCAAAGAAGTAGCAATCAAAAAACACATTGGCCTGGAGCTCAAAAACTTTGGCAACTTTGTAATGAGTCGGGAGATATTTATAAAAAAAGCTACAAAGGTCTATATTGTATTAGCTGTGAACTTTTCTATGTACCTTCAGAATTACTTGATAGCCTTTGTCCAGTTCATAAAATTAAACCAGAAGAAGTTGAAGAGGAAAACTACTTTTTTAAATTATCAAAATATCAAAACCAAATTGTAAAACTTATAGAATCTGATGAGATTAAAATTTCTCCAGAGTTTAGAAAAAACGAAACCCTATCCTTTGTAAAACAAGGCTTGGAGGATATAAGCATTTCGCGTTCTAATGAAAGAGCAAAGAATTGGGGAGTACCTGTACCAAATGATGAGACACAACGTATGTATGTTTGGTTCGATGCTCTAGATATTTACCAAACAGGTGTGGGTTTTGGAACTGATGAGGAAAAATATAATCGGTGGTGGCCTGCTAATTTGCATGTTATTGGTAAAGATATTTTTAGATTTCATACTGTTTATTGGCCAGCTATATTACTTTCTGCTAAATTAAAAATTCCAAAAGCTATTCTCATTCATGGTTTTTTAAATATTGGCGGGGAGAAAATGTCAAAAACTCTGGGAAACATAGTTGATCCATTTGATTTTATAAGTAACTTAAAAAAGAATGGTATTGAACTAGCTGAAGATGCACTGCGTTATTATTTGTTAACCCAACCAATCTTTGATGATGGAGATTTTTCAGAGGAAAAGTTTAAAGAAATTTATAATGCAGATTTAGCAAATGGATTAGGAAATTTAGTATCTAGATTAGCTAAACTTTGTGAGAATAATAGTATTAATGCCCCAGACATTACAGATTTAACGATCGATAAAAATGTAATACATTCTCTAGAAGAATATAAATTTAATGAAGCAATTGCAGTTATTTGGAAATTAATAACTGATACAGATAAAAAGGTTAATGAGGAAAAACCTTGGGAGCTTTCTGGAGGAAAAGCAGAAACTGTTTTAGAAGATTTGGTTAAAAGAATTCAGGCAATTGCTTTTAACTTACAACCATTTTTGCCCCAAACAGCTGAAAAAATATTAAAACAATTTTTAGGAGAAATTAAATCAACATCTCCGCTTTTTCCTAGAATATGATTTTTGTTTCATCTACAATTTCCAATGGGAATATGGATTTTAGATTTGGTGATTCTAAAAAAGTTTTGGCAAACAGAAGAAAGTTTTTTGTAAAGCTTTCTATTAATCCAAATTTAATTGCTGAAATAACCCAGGTTCATGGAAATAAGGTTTTAGCTGTAAATAGAACAACCAACCCTCAAGCAAAAGCTGATGGACTAATCACCAACAAAAAAAATCTTTTCCTTATGTTAAAAATTGCAGATTGTATGCCAATTGGTTTTTATGACCCAGAGCATTTGGCTATTGGTTTAATCCATGCAGGATATAAGGGATTGGAAAAAGGAATTATTAAAAAAACAATCAATGAAATAAAGCAAAATTTCGAAACAAATCCTAAAGATTTAATAGTAAAGTTTAGTCCATCAATTGGACCTTGTCATTACAAGCTGGATATATGGAAAGAGGCAGAAAATCAGCTAATCAGTTGTGGAATTTTAAAAGAAAATATAGATAACCCAAAAATATGTACTTATGAATCATCAGATCATTTTTCCCACAGAAGATCTGAGGATTCAGACCAAAAAGAGGGCAGATTTGTTACAATACTAGGAATAAAGATGTAAAATGTACTTTCTATGACGACTGATCCAGAAAAAACTACACCTCAACTAAGTACTGAGGAAACACGAGCTCTTTTAGAAAAAATAAAGGGAAGAATGGTCGGAACGTACAGGTATGCCCGTGAACATTTCAAGCTTGGTAACGGTGATACTCCTATAATTATTTCTGAGAATCAAAGAGGGGAAAATTTATATTGGCATACTAATGGAACACTAACCATAAAATATGGGCCTTCAGGTCAAGGAGAAATCTCTCCCGCAATCGGATATCCTTTACCTCTTAATAGACATGAAACATTTTTTAAGACAACAATGCTTCCGGCTATAGGAGCTGGGGTGTTTCCAAATGGCAGCTTAATATGTGATTCTGGAGCCAAAGATCAACTTAGTAGAGAATTTGCTCTGGAGCAAGCTGGGGAGAATCACTATATTTTACCAAGAGGTACAAAGTATCCTACTAGTAAAATGGTCAAACAATTTAATCCTACTGATTTAGTAGAAACAACAGAATATCCATTTAATATCTATGTTGTCGACCAACAATAATACAAACTAATAAACTATGACATCTTATCAAGAAATAGCTAAACCTCCTAAGTTACTTAGACAATTTTCAAAACAGAGATCTCCAAATGAGCGAAACGAAATCGCAGATCAAATGCATGCTAAACGTATGGAACATTTTGGTCCTAAAAGGATAGCTCAGGAGCAAAAGTTAAGATTAGAGGGACAACTTACAGAAACAGAGATTGATACAGACCGTCAACTTCAAAGAATAGAACATCTTGATGAACAAATCTCAAAATTATCAGGCTCTATATTTGATAGAGCATGGAATTACTTTAAAATAAGAAGTCTTAATCCACATTTAACCGCAGAACAGGCAGCTCTAAGACAGTCTCAGAAACAACGTGAAGAAGTTAACCAACAACACCATGCAATATCTACCCCCCCGGCAACTCCTGCCCAATTAGAACAGGCAAGAAAAATGTTCCAGGATTTTTATCTTAAAGAAGAAGAAAAATGGATTCAAAGTCCTTATGACAAAGATATAATTCAAAGATCGTTTACTGAACAGAGATTAGCATCTTTATCATTAGATGACTATATCTTACTGCTTAAAAGATTTCCCGGAGAAATGGTAACCCATGTTACAAGACAGGGAATTCGTGATCATAGTGCACATGCATATCATACAGTTGCAGTAGGACAATATTTAGATGGATTCATGCAGATGTTAGCAGACGGAAGATTACGGTCTCCTCTTGGAGTTTATCTAAAAGATGGGTTAAAAGAAGCAGCTATCCTTGAGTTTATCTTATCTCCTTGGTGGGAAAAGAGTAGGCCAAAGGTAAAAACTAGAGAAGATGCAATTCGCGAGCTTGATACTCTTACAGTACCACCATCTGATTCTGATCGTGAAGATTATTTCCGTTACTCTGATAAAACAGCCGTCCATGTTGCAACAGAAGAAGTTGCTGATGGATATTATGGCTCAGAGCGAGGAAACGAAATATTCTTAGTTTTTCCTTCTGTTTTAATTGCCTCTCAATATTTTTTTCAGGGCCAACTCACAAAACCTGGAGACAATGCACATAATGATCAATTTATATGGGCAAATGAAGGAAGAGGAATAGATATTAACGCAGGATTAGTGTTTATTCCTGCAGAAGCACAGGTGGATCCTGCAACTGGTTCGCGCTATAAACTTGACGCCGCCAATCACCCAGTAATTAATCAAGCTTATGTAGATAAAATAAAAGAACTAGCTAAATCAGCTGATCTTGAAGGGTTAGCCAGAGAGGTAGATGGAATAATTGATGATTCAGATTCACCTGCTCAAATGCAACCAATGTATCAGGTTTTGGAGCAACGATTTGGAATTAGGGATAAACGTTTACAAACTGTTTTAATATACTATCGCCATTTACCTGAAGTAGAGAAACATGCACAGATTGAATTTGATGACAGGAGTCGTAAAATATTAGCAATGGATCAACCGTTAAAAGATGCACCCACCCCTTTTGATGCAAAAATCCGTCAGATGCTGATATCGCAAAGCATTTTGTATGTTGAAGCTGAAAATGCAATCTCCTCACATGATTTCTGGGAAAGCTATTTTGCCAATCATCCTAACCAACGCCCTTCAAAAGTTGTATATTATAAAGGATCAGACCCTACAGCTGCCCTCCAGGAATGGAAAAAAACTCATGGTATCACCAAAGCTGGTATAAAAAGTGATTTAGGCTTTCCAGAACATTACGTTACAGCAAATTCTCCTCAAGCCACTGCTGGACTTGAACGTTTTAGAAGTATTGCTGAAGCTGCAATAAATAAATATTTTGATGATAATCCAGAGACAGCGTAAAAATTATGTTAATCGATACACATGCACATTTATATTGGGAAGATTTTAAAAAAGATTTTGATCACGTAATTCAACACTCGCTTGACGGCGGAGTGACAATAATTATTAATGTTGGTGTTGATGTTGAATTATCAAAAGCAGCAGTAGAGTTAAATTCTGATAAAATAAAATTTTATTCTACAATTGGTTTACATCCGCATGAAGCTGTTAAGCATTCTTTAGATCCAAATGTATCCATACATCAAGACATTATACAGTTAGAACAAGTATATCAATCGAATATACCAAAATGTATCGCCGTTGGTGAGTGCGGTTTGGATTACTACTTTGATCCACAATTTACTCCCTCTTCCATAACTGCTGAACAAATTAAATCTTTACAAAAACAGCTTTTCCAGGCTCAAATTGAGCTTGCTAGAAAATTAAACTTACCTTTAATAGTTCATTGCAGAGATGATAGATCTAAAAACCCTCAAAATAGTGAAGCCTGGGATGAAGTTTTAAAAATGATTGGTGATCACCCCACAATCTTGCACTGCTACAGTGGACTGGAACAAACTACCCAAAAGGTTTTAAAAATGCTCAATGCAATAGTTTCATTTACTGCCACTATCACCTACCCCAAAAATGAATATTTAAGAGATGCTGCTAAATTATTACCACTGGAAAAAATTGTTTTAGAAACAGATTGTCCATTCCTCCCTCCCCAATCCAAACGAGGCATAAGAAATGAACCCTCAACTGTTTTAGAAATTGCTCAACTTATTGCTGAAATAAAAGGTCTTTCTTTTGAGGAAGTTGCAAATCAAACTACAAAAAATGCTGAAAAAATATTTAATATTTAAGTAGCGCATATTAAAAGTAAGATTGCCACGCCCCTTCGGGGCTCGCAATGACAGGAGAAGGATTATTTGCTTTCTTAGCTTCAATTCATTAAACTTAAGGTTACGTTATGCGAATTATAGTAGCGTTTGCTATAGGATTTTTATCCTTTTTCTATTTTGCCGAGATTTTCCGGCGTCTGATAAAAGGGGTACGTTATAGCGTGTTTGGGATAATTTTTGCATTTGCAGGACTAATTATTGGTTTTTTTGGACAACCCTGGCTTGCCGGAGGGGTTAATGTACTGGCGGCAAATTTTTTGGTGGGTAGCGGGGTTGGTCTAATAACACACCATCTTTTATCTTTACGTTTTATATTATTTGAAAAAGCAGAAAGAGATTTTGTCTTCAAACATGAAGATCTCTTTGAAAGGTTTTTGGAAATTTTGCCTGGTAGTTTAACTTGGCTTGCCTTAACCTCACCAATCTGGCTTTCATTTACCTTACCATATGCTGTTGCGTATTTAATCTTGATTGCAGATGTTTACTGGTTACTGTCAGCTCTAAGAATTGGGGTTTTAATATTGATAGGTTACAAAAAAATGGACTGGGCTAAAAAGCAAAATTGGTTAAAAATGTTAAAGAAAGACTTCCCACAGGGATTTGAGGATTACTATCATTTAATATTACTCCCTACTTACAAAGAAGCTTCCTATATTCTTACCCCAACCATCAATGCCATTATTAACTCCCAATATCCAAAGAAAAAAATATTACTCGCTGTAGGGTTTGAGCAAAGGGATGATATGGAAAAAATTAAAGAGATAGAAAACTATCTTAAAAAAATTGAAAATGAGATTGGTGCAGTTTTTGTCAGCATTCATCCTTATAATTTAGCCGGTGAGGTCGCAGGACAAGGATCAAATAAAAACTGGATGATAAAACATATTGTCCCACAACTTAAAAAAAGAGGGATTAAAATTGATGATGTTTTTGTGACAACTTTGGATGCTGATTTTTGTATACATCAACAATTTTTAGCAGGAGCTTTATACAAATATTTATCTCTACCAGAGAAAGAAAGAGATAAGCGAACCTTTACAGGCGTTTTTTTATACCACAATAATTACTGGCAAACCCCAACTCCTATGAGGCTTATGGCATCAGGTACATCTTTCTGGCAAATGGCAGAAATGGTAGGCTCTGATAAATATATGAATTATTCATCCATGTCTATATCTTTAAAAGCCTTGTTGGATATTGGTCTTTGGTTACCGGATAAGATAAATGATGATAATGGATTTTATTGGAAAGCATATTTTCATTTTGATGGGGATTATAAAGTAGTCCCTCACTTTCTACCTATATCCGGTGATGCTGTACAAGATGTAACTCTTTTCAAAACTTTTCAAAATCAATATTTACAAATCAAACGCTGGGCTTATGGAGTAGAACATATCCCTTATATATTTAAACAATACTTTACTAAAGAAATGGATTTTTGGAATAAAACAGACAGGGTGCTTTTTAAAATTTGGGGAGATTTAAAATGGGGATTTTTAGCAATCTTTGTTACTTTTGGCAGTTTACTTATCCCTATCATAAACCCTAACTTTAAAGCATCGGTTTTATCTGTAAATTTACCAATTATTTCATCCTGGATATTAACCTTAGCGTTTTTTGGACTTTTTGCCACTATTTTTGTCCATGAAAAAATAGCTCCAAAAAGGCCTACAGATTGGTCTATTTTTAAAATATTATGGTCATATATTCAATGGCTTTTAGTACCCATTATCTTAATCACCATATCATCTTTACCTGCAATAGACGCCCAAACTTCTTTAATGTTTGGTAAAAAATTAGAGTTTAGAGTAACAAACAAAGCAAGACTTTTAGAAAAGGCGTAAAAATGTTTAATTTCAAAAGTAGCTTTCCGGAAAACAAAAGTTTATTTCAAAGGCTATATTTTTGGATGAGTTTGCCTCCTTTAATAATAGCTTTACTTCTTACTTTAGTAACTATATTTTTGCTGAAATTTTTACCTTCTAGATTACCTCTGTTTTACTCGCTTCCCTGGGGAGACGGACAGCTTGCAACTCCAAAACAATTTTTGCTTATCCCTTCTTTCATTGGTTTAATTACACTTATTAATTTAATCATCTCTTGGCAACTCCATTCATCTCAATTTTTTTTTAAAAGAATATTGCTCTTATCCTCACTGATAGTCAATTTAATATTAACTATTACATTTATTAAAATAGTCCTAATTTTTATCTAAAAAAATGTTACTTTTGCTCTCTGCTATAGCTTCATTCCTAACAACAATTATCGCTATGCCTTTTACTATAATTTTTGCAAGAAAGTTTAAATTGTTGGATAACCCTAAAATAAGACTTCATCCTGCTCATACGCAGAAAAGAATCGTTCCAAGAGCAGGAGGATTGGCTTGCTTTATCGGTATTATCTTTGCAATACTTACCTTTACTCCACTGGATAAACATGCTATTGGTATATCAATAGCATTACTAATCCTTCTTTTAGTAGGACTTGCAGATGATAGATACAAAAATCTTTCACCTTACTTTCGTTTAATTGGCCAATTTAGCGCAGCCCTAATTGCTGTAGGAAGCGGGATTGGTGTTCAGTTTATAACCAATCCTTTGGGGGGAATTTTTTACCTGGATAGTCTGATTATACAACTTAATATTTTAGGTATACACCATATTGTTTTACTATCTGATATTTTGGCTATCATTTGGATAGTCTGGGTAATGAATATGATTAACTGGTCAAAAGGAGTTGATGGCCAAATGCCAGGTATAGTGACAATAACTGCTTTAATATTAGGAGTATTATCATTAAAGCTATCTTTATCCTCGGATCCCAATCAAATCAATGTTGCTAAATTGTCATTTATAACTGCCGGATCTTCACTCGGACTGCTTATTTTCAACTGGTACCCGGCAAAAATTTTTCCCGGTTTTTCCGGATCTACAATATTAGGTTTTATGATTGCAGTTTTGGCAATTTTATCAGGAGCTAAACTGGCAACTGCCATTTTTACTCTGATTATTCCTGCAACGGATTTTGCCTATACTTTTTTAAGAAGAATATTGCAGGGTAAATCTCCTGTGTGGGGAGACAGGGGTCATCTTCATCATAAATTACTGGAAATTGGTTTAACACATCAACAAATCTCCTTGTTTTACATTTTAGTAAGTGTTATCCTTGGGGCAATATCCCTATCTTTAAGTAGTAGTGGTAAGCTATTTGCAGCGATTTTAGTTACAATAGTAACCTTAGGAGGTATTTTATGGCTAAGCTTCTTTGGGGAATTTTTAAGACGTCGCGCCCCAGACAATGGATAAAAAATTTTGCTGTTTTTGCAGCATTGATTTTCTCCGGAACACTTTTTGATAAGACAAATCAATCCAGAGCTTTTGAAGGCTTTTTACTATTCTGTACTTTCTCATCAGCAACATATTTTCTAAATGATATATTTGATATTGAGCGGGATAAACTTCATCCGTTCAAAAAGAAACGTCCTATCGCCTCAGGACTTATTCCTATCCCCTTGGCACTCGCCATATCTATTTTGGCAGTTTGTATCTCTTTACCTCTTGCCTATAAACTGTCTCCTGCCTTTTTCTTTGCTTCCTTAACATACTTAATATTACAAGTACTTTATTCATCTTACCTAAAACAGGTTATTTTAATTGATGTACTGGTAATTGCCACAGGATTTGTTTTAAGAGTTTACGCCGGAGTTTGGGCGATTGATGCTCATCTTAATGTCTGGTTCCTTTTATCTATTACCTCTTTTGCTCTCTTTTTAGCAATTGGAAAAAGAAGATCTGAACGGACTTTAATGGAAGGACAAGCTTATCGTCATAGAGAAACATTACTTCATTATCCGGAAAATTTATTGGACATATTAACCTCTATGTTTGCCAATTCCACCTGGCTTACTTATGCCTTTTTTGCTTTTTTACAGCCCCCTATTCAAACTCATCACTTAGTTACAACTTTTCTTGGAGGTTTACAGCTACCTTTTACAGAAGCAAAATTTTTAATGGCAACTGTACCAGTAGTGCTTTATGCAGTAATGCGATACTTGTATATTATTTATGAGAAAAAAGAAGGTGAATCACCTGAGCGGGTTATTTTGACAGATACTCCTTTACTTTGTGCTGTTGTAATCTGGATGGTGATGGTTATTGGAATTATTTATTACTTAGGAGCCTGAGAATCTTTTTTTTCAACATAAGAGGAAGAAACATATCCTTCGCTGCCTTCAGATAATCTAACTCTGTCCCAAGATCCTAACTCTTCCAAGAGTATTAATGTGTCACCTGGCGCAACCCTCCCAATCTCTTTTCCAGCCAGATTAGGCTTATCCCTTACTCTTAAAAACCCGGTTGGTGTTTGTTTAACCAGAACTTGCGGAGTTTGACTAATTACCGGGGTTGAGATGGTTGTCAAATCTGCCTCAGACAAACTCAAATCCGCAGAAACAGTTAGATTATAATTATCAGGTAAATTTGCCCTTATACTTCTTTTTAAAAAGTTTGTGTGACTTACTAAAATTGTATGCTCTCCTGTTAAAACATTAGCAGTAATTGGTGTTTTACCATCAGATTTTCCATCAATCTCAACATCAGCGTCAGATGGATTTGAAATAACCGTAATCCCCCTTCCTTTATCCAGTGTTAGAATTTCTCCTGCAGATGAGGTTTGATCCTTTGAAAGATCCCTGTTAACAATTGTCATAGTATGAGCAGTAAGATTAACCATTCCCTGCCAAGTGGCATCTGCTTTATCAATTTTGACCAAATAAGATTTTACATCTAAGCTTTTATCCTCATATGGAGTTTGACCTACCTGTTTACCATCTAAGGTAACTGTTGCACCAATTGGCTGCGATAAAACAGAAATTCCACCTGTTTGTTTAATACCAAATAAGCTTTCTGCTATTTTTGAGCTAAAACGTATCATCAAAATGATAATACTAAGAAATACTAAACTCCAAATCAAAGTTTTCTTCATCACAAATTATTATACCCTAATCTTTGACTTGTCAGCTAAAATTTGCTATCATTTGCACTTCTAGAGTTGAAAACACTAGACAAAAATCTTATGCCTAGGGTTCCATACTGGTTTAGATGGCTTACCATATTTTCTTTAAGTCTTATTTTTTTATCAGGCTATTTCCCTGTATTTTTAATGCCCCCGATAAAACAATCCCTTGTTCAGGCAGCTTCTTTACAGGAGCAGAAAAACGAGGTTGTATCCGCATCATTTTCTAAACCTCTAGTTTTACCTCATCCTGGCTACTTATCAACAAGATTTTCTGCCTGGCACCCTGGAATAGATGTTGCCACAGGTTTGGGTATGCCAATACATCCTATTACTGAGGGGGTAGTTACTGAGAAAGGAACAGATTTTTTCGGTTTAGGAAATTATATTGTAGTTTCACATCAAAATGATTTTAAATCAAAATACGCTCATATGGGAAAGGTTTTTGTTAAAATCGGTGACAAAGTTTCATCAGATAATATTTTAGGTGAAGTGGGATTAACTGGACATACTTCCGGTCCTCACACTCATTTGGAAATTACTCATAATGGAATATTTGTCGATCCTCAAAAATTACTTCCTGAGCTTGACGATATGCCTATTGCGGATTTGGCTAAGAAATGATTTCACCTTCTACCTCTGTTAAAGTAGTACCTCTTAAACCAAACTGTTCTCTCTCTCTATTTATCAACCTCTCCAGTAAATTTTTTAGTTCCATTGGATAATCCACAAAACGTAAGCTAATATCACCTTTAGTTACTCCGGCTGTATTTACAATAATTGTTCCATGATGCAAAATAAGTCTGTCTATAATGCCCTGATCAACTTCCAGATGAGTAATTTTATCAAATAAAGTTGCTGTTAATTTTACCCCCAAAATACCTTTTTTTATAATTACTCTTCTGGTTGTAAGTAAATATCTGTTTGAATGATATAAATGCATTGCTTTTAAAATTGCGGCTAAAAACATTCCTGTTAACCCAAAACCCAGGGCCCATACTTTCCCCAGTCCTAAAAACCAACCTAAAGCTAAACCAAGTCCTAAAAATATCATACCCGGGAAAAGAAGATATATGATAGATTTAGATCTGATATAGGCTTTACTTAAACTGGTTACAAGGACTAATTCTTCATCTTCTGACAGGTATTTTTTAAAAGTATCTTTTTGTTTTTGAGTTGGGGATTCACGGTAATGAAATTTGGCCATTAATTAGATTGTAACAGATATTTAAATTAATCAGATGAAAATGGATTAAGCTTAAAAGAAGATCTAATACCTTCTCCAAGAGTACGGGGTGAGCGGGAAAATCCAGATCTTCTTCTACCAAAGCGACGCGAACCACGGTTATATCGTAGCGGTGATGAAAAATCTATGCTAGTTAAACCTATTCTTGTTGCATAACGCTCTTTAGTACTCACTGGTTTTGGCTGTGGTTTGTTTTCGAAGGGATCAGTTTCCTTACTTGGCATAGGGTGATATTTTATATCCAAAATACTACAATTTGCAAGTTTTTATTATCAACTAATATTCACCCATTCCACCTGGAGGCATCTGTGGCATCGGAGGAGTTTTTTCTGGTAAATCCGTAATTAATACTTCAGTTGTCATAACCATGACTGCAACTGATGCAGCATTTTGTAATGCAGAACGGGTTACTTTAACTGGATCAATGATTCCAGCCTTAATTAAGTCCTTAACAGCTCCATCCATTACATCAATTCCCATATTGCCTGTGGCATCTAAAACTTTAGAAAGCGCTATTCCATCATCTATTCCGGCATTCTTAACAAGCATTCTAAATGGTTGCTCAAGTGCTCTTTTCACAATTTCTACTCCCACCTTTTCTTCACCTTCTACAACAAGCAAGTCCAATGCTTTTGCAGCTCTAAGCAATGCTATTTCCCCACCAGCCACAATTCCCTCATCTAGTGCGGCTTTTGTTGCAGCAACTGCATCTATTACTCTTTCTTTTTTCTCTTTTAATTCAATTTCTGTTGCTGCTCCAACATTTATTACAGCAACTCCACCAGTTAATTTTGCCAATCTTTCCTGCAATTTTTCTTTATCAAACTCACTGTCAGATGTTTGTAGTTCTCTTCTAATTTGAGCAATTCTTGCCTCAATTTTTGCCTTTGCACCTTTTCCATCCACTATTAAAGTATTATCTTTATCAGAAGTAACTCTTCCGGCTCTTCCTAGATCTTCAATTTCAACAGATTCAAACTTTGTACCAGTATCCTCAGAAATTACTTTTCCACCTGTAAGAATAGCTATATCTTCCAGCATTTCTTTTCTTCTATCACCAAATCCGGGGGCCTTAACTGCCAGGACATTAAAGGTGGAACGGAGTTTGTTTACAACCAAAAGTGCCAAAGCCTCACCTTCTACCTCATCTGCAATAATTACCAGGCTTTTGGAAACAGCCACAAATTTTTCCAAAAATGGAACCAAATCAGAAGCCGAAGAGATCTTTTTATCTGTAATTAAAATATATGCATCTTCAATAGAAGATTCCATTTTATCTGTATCTGTAACAAAGTAAGGGGAAACAAATCCTTTATCAAATTCCATTCCTTCTTTATAATCAACAGCCATTTCCATTGTTTTTCCCTCCTCAACTGTCACAACCCCGTCTTTCCCTACTTTTTCTAAAGCTTGAGCAATAAGTTGACCAATTTGTGTATCAGCTGCAGAGATAGTAGCAACCTGGGCAATTTCTTCACTGCCTACTTTTTTGCTCATTTTTGCAAGTTCTAAAACAAGGGCGGTAACTGCTTTTTCAATACCTTTTTTCAAAATCATGGGATTTGCTCCGGCCTGAATATTTTTTAGCCCTTCGGTAACAATAGCTTTTGTCAAAACTGTAGCAGTGGTTGTTCCATCTCCTGCCACATCATTGGTTTTGGAGGCTGCTTCTTTTAAAAGTTGAGCACCCATATTTTCAAACGGATCTTCTAAATCTATTTCTTTTGCAACAGTTACTCCATCATGTACTATATTTGGAGCTCCCCATTTTTTATCTATTGCTACATTTCTACCCTTAGGCCCCAAAGTGATAGCCACAGCCTCTGTTAAGGTATTAATACCTTTAAGTAACTTTTCTCTTGCATCAGATGAAAATTTTAATATCTTTGCCATAATTTATCTTTTACCTCCTAATTTTCCTAATAACCTCTTAGCTCCTCTACCTAAATTTGCTAGATCATTAATGTTTAGTAAGGGAAGAACCCTAGCATATTCCCCTAAACTTAATGGCCTATTATCCCCCTGATCTCTTTTAGGTTCTTTAGGAAGCAATGAACCAATGTATTCTCTTATAGATAATTTTCCATTGTGTTGTCTTTCTGCCATATTTTAACCTTCCAAAATTGCCATTAAGTCATCAAATTTTACTAATTTATATTCTACTCCTCCAACTTTTATCTCATCCCCGCCCCATTTTTTATAAACAACTTTATCCCCAACCTTAACTGAAGCTTTTAAAACTTTTCCATTTTCCAAAACCATATCATCTCCAACTGCTATAACTGTTCCTTGTGCTGGTTTTTCCTGAGCAGATTCCGGCAAAATTATACCTGAGGCAGTTTTTGTATCTGCACTTGAAGGTTCAACCAAAACATAACCCATTAAGGGTTTTATAGAGACTGTAGAACTTGAATTATCTTTTACTTTTGGCATATGAAAAACTAATGCGGCAGGATTGAAAACAATTTATACCAGAACTTAGCACTGCTTGTCAAGGGGTGCTAAAATAGTTAGGGTTTAGGGTATAGTTAATATAGTTTTTTTATTCTTAAGTTATACTCTTTTAAAACTTTTAATCTGCAATCCTGAGGATGAAAATACAAAGCTCCATCTTCTATCCTTTCCATGCCTTTTGGTTTATTCATAATCTTTAATTGAAATTTCTTAGCCAAATTATCCATAAAATCAAAAACTTTAAATTTTGATCTTTCACTTTGCACTTTGAACTTTGCACTTTTCACTTGGCTAGTAGTCCAATTAGGCAGGAATTTAAATGCCCACTCATTATCAGTTAAATATTTGGAATAAATCCCATATCTTTGCCATAAAACTTTCATTTGTAATACCTCATGAGAAACAAATATATCTTTGCTATCTTGTGTTAATTTATCTTCTTCAAGCAAAATATTGACACAGAGTTTTCCAGAAACTACAGAAAGTTTCATCTTTGCTTTTCTTCTAACTCCTAAAAAATCCAATAGCCCTACTGTCAACAACCTTGTTATCCATAGTCTATTTTTGGAAGTTACCAGAAATAAATCAATATCATCCTTTTTATCAGCATTTCCCATAGCAAGTCCACCTGAGATTCCTACTAACTTAACCCATGGAATAACTTTTAAAAACCAACTTGCAATTTTAGTTTTTAATAAAAATTTACCTGATTGTTTTTCTCTTCTCTTTCTTATTATTACAAGACGAACTCTTTTGGGTAAAAAATAATACGCACCATGTTTCCTAATCCTTGATTCTTGATTTAATCTTTCAAGTGTTTTTTCTACCTGTCTTAAGCTTGTCTTTCTTCCAATTAACCACTTATGGATCTCATAAGCTTTCAGCGGATAATCAAAAATATCCGCATAAATTAGGGTTTTTAAGATCGCTTTTTCCATGAGCGTAATTTACCATAAATAGTATAATATGGCCTATGCTTAAATTTGAAGAAAATTTTTTGATGAAAAGAATAACTACTCTCCAAATCGGAGGACCTGCTAAATACTTTGTAATTGTTAAAACAATTACTCAATTAACTGAGACTGTTGCTTATGCCAGAGAAAAGAATTTACCCTTTATTGTAATTGGAGGTGGCAGTAACTTACTGGTTAATGACTTAGGAGCAGATTGTCTAGTAATAAAAAATGAGACAGAAGGTATTGTGCGAAACGGACATATTTTAACTGTTCAAAGTGGCACAATTTTACAAAATCTTGTAAATTTTTCTCTTTTTCATGGGCTTTTCGGACTGCAAAAGTTAACAGGAATACCGGGTACAGTAGGCGGTGCAGTTTACGGCAATGCCGGGGCATATGGACAAACTATCAGTGATTTTATAACCGAAGTTTATTGTTTTAATGGCCAAAAGATTACAACTCTACCCAAAAAAGATTGTGAGTTTAATTATAGAGACAGCGGGTTTAAAAAAAATGGTTATGCAATTTTGGAGATTAAATTTCAACTCCAACATGAAAGTCCGCAAATTTTAACTTCAGAATCTAAAGATATTTTATCCAAGCGTTTGGTTAAATATCCACCGGGTATCAGATGTCCCGGCTCATTTTTTAAAAATCTAATTGCTGATACTTTATCAAAAGAAGTTTTGGACAAAATTCCGCTTGATAAAATTGTATACGGCAAGTTGCCTGCCGGAGCATTGCTAGAAATGGTAGGGGCAAAAGGAGATTCTTTGGATGGAATTTATATTGCTGACTACCATGCAAACTTGTTTATAAATAAAGATTCAGGAACTGCAGATGCTTTTTATAAATTAGCCAAAAAATATGCCCAACTTGTTAAAGAAAGATTCGGAATTACATTAGAACCGGAAGTCCAACTTATTAATCTACCACCAATCTAACCCACTTTCTACCTGTTAAGAGTTTTCTTTTAGTCTCCCTTACCGCAATTTTTGGCAAAGTTTCTTCATTTTTTTTTATATAATTTTCTACTTCTTTTTTATGCAGTTTAGTTAAATCCCTGAGCAGCCAACTGATTGCTTTTGTAATTAAGATTTCTTTTTCTAATTTTAGTCTGTCAATAATTTCAAAAGCTAATTTTGACAATCTTTCATCATCACAGTAGGCAACTGCTCCAGTTAATATCACCAAACCGGCTCTTCTTTTATTAATATTTTTATCTTTGGATAATTCTTCGATTAATTTTTTCCACTCATCCCATCTATTAAGTAACTCCTCTGAGGGAAAATTTGGCTGACAAGTCGTGTCAATTTGAGCCCAGCCTGATAAGTTATCAAGCCATTTGTCTAGCAATCTTAAATCAATTTGTGCTCGCAGTTTTGGAAAATATTCCAGTAAATATCCTGCCATTGTTTTCTCATCGTATGATTTTCCTTTATATAAAGAGTCCAAAAGTTGAGTAAATTTTTCTAAAGATAAATCCTTGTGATTTTTAATCCAGTTTTTAAGAATTTCCCGTTTGACTGGATTTGATAAATTGTAATGGAAATCACGACTTCCTAAATAATTACTATCCCAGGAATGCTTTGTTCCTTTACCAGCATAT
>JGI1358J11329_10000690_pt1 | contig 29382 bp, 20 predicted proteins | sample Subgroupgradi54m_FD_11329 | JGI IMG/M metagenome (IMG submission 11329)
GCATGCTCAAGCTCTTCCAGCACGTCGCCGGAACACTCGATGTTCAGCAGCACGTAATGCGCCTTGTGCAGTTTTTGAATCGGATAAGCCAGTTGACGACGGCCCCAGTCTTCCAGACGATGGATCTTCCCGCTCTTGGCTTCAATCATGCCTTTGTAGCGCTCGATCATCGCCGGAACCTGTTCGCTCTGGTCCGGATGGACGATGAATACAACTTCATAGTGACGCATAAAATCTCCTTATGGATAAACAGCAAATAAGCCACCCGAGCGTCAACGCGGTGTGGCAAGGACGAAAAGCACGCGATTATAGTGATTTCAAGGACTTAGCGCAAGGCCGAGGCAGCCTGAAAATGCCTTACTCCACGGAATCATTACGTGGCGAACGCACCGCAAACGACACCCGGTCATATTTTCCCTCGCCGTCGATTGCTGTGATGACGTGCGCACCAGGCTGATCCAGCGCAAGTTGCAGCGCCTGGCGTGGCAAAGTGGTGGCGACATAGCGATTATCCAGCAACCAGACAATGCTCCCCTGCCCGCCAAGTGCATGCAGGGCGGTGTTCAGTTTTCTTTTTCCCGGCACAGGCCGGAGCACTTCATGCGGCTCAATTCCCTTTATTTTCAATGGGATGGATGATTGCACGACCGGCTTGCAGTCGCTGCGCCAAGCCGGTGGGCGAGATCGTGCCAGCATCGTTTCATCCAACCAGGCTTCCAGCATGACCGGCCAGCGAGCGATCTCTTTTTGCTCCATGGGCCCGGAGCAGTAGGGCAGAACGCGTTGCCCTTGCGGGTCAACCCAGAGGGTTTCACGCAAACTGCCGCTGCGCACACGATCCGTCAATGTGGGCGGCGCTGCATCCGCCAGCGTCCAGGCGCGACGACGTTGATGACACAGTTCCGGCGGTTGGTTTTTTGCCGCCAGACCCAATGGCCAGCAAATCTCCACCGGCGTCACACTCGCTGGCCGCGCGGGGCGAATCGCCGGCGTGAGCGTCAATGCGGCGATAATATCCTTGAGCAACGGTGCAGCCGTATTGGCGCCGAAAAAGCCGGGGTTCGGTGTGCCATCGGGCCGCCCGACCCATACCCCTACGGTGATTTGATCCGTCACGCCAAGTGCCCAGGCATCCCGAAAACCAAAACTGGTGCCGGTTTTCCAGGCAACGCGCTGCGCCCCCTCGACGAACGGCGCATCAGGTTGCCCACCGGACTCGAGAATCGCGCGGATGATCCACGCGGCGCCCTCACTCATCATGCGCATCTCGCGTTTGGGCGCGTCCGACGTCAAACGCGGCTGCCCCGCCAAACCACCACGCGCCAGGGCCCGATAGGCCCCGACCAGTTCTTCCAACGTCGTGCCACCCCCACCGAGGATCAGGCTCAAATTAGGTGCCGTGCTGGCAGCGAAACGCAGCCGCACCCCGCCGTTACGCAACATGCCGGTAAAGCGCTGCGAGCCAAGCCGATCCAGTACATCCACCGCCGGTACATTGAGCGAACGCTGAAGCGCCTCACTGACGGAAACCGGGCCGGAAAAATTGGCCTGGAAATTTCCTGGCGCATAACCGGAAAAGTTTTGCGGTGCATCGATCAACAACGATTCCGAATGGATCAGCCCCTCATCAAAGGCCAGTGCGTAGAGAAAGGGTTTGAGTGCCGAGCCCGGTGAGCGCACCGCTTGCACCATATCCACATGTGCATAGCGGGTGCTGTCCGAAAAATCGGCGGAGCCGGCATAGGCGCGTACTTCGAGCGTGTCGTTATCCATTACCAGCACCGCCAGTGAAACCCTGGGCGGCAAACCATCGACGCGATCAAGCAGCAAACGTTCGACGGTATTTTGCCAGCGCAAATCCAGTGTGGAACGAATTGTGCGCAAGCCGGAACGTTGGCGCGAGGCTGCATTGGCCTCGCGCTTCAGGCGATCCGCAGCCAGCGGTGCCAGCCACTGCGCGCGCAGAGGTTGAGCAATAACGGTTTCCATGCGCGCATCCTCTACCGTATCCGCATTCCAGACACCGAGTTCGGCCATGCGCAGAAGCACCTTGTCGCGCGCACGTTGCGCATGCACTGGGTAGCGATCCGGACGCAATTCGGAAGGACGCTGTGGCAGTGCTACCAGCAGCGCTGCCTCGGCATGGGTCAGATGGGTTGAAGATTTTCCAAGATACAGACGGCTGGCCATTTCCACGCCTTCGACGATGCCGCCCATCGGCGCGTGGTTCAGATAGAGCGTGAGGATTTCCTGCTTGGAGAAATGCAGTTCAAGCTGCAAGGCACGCAATATCTGCCGGCATTTACTGCCCAGGGTGCGCGGCGCCGGACCATCCAGCATGCGCGCCACCTGCATCGTCAGCGTCGAGCCACCCGAAACAATGCGGCCATGGCGCAACCATTGCCAGGCTGCGCGGCCCAATGCCATCGGATTGACGCCCGGATGCCACTCAAACCAGCGATCTTCATAACGCAGCAAAGCTTCGCGGTAATGTGGCGCGACCTGTTGTGGCATGGTCCGATAGCGCCAGACTCCGCTGCGAGTTGGGTAAGCCCGCAGCGGGCTGCCATCGGCGGCAAGAACAATCGTCCCGCTATCGTCCCAGACCGCCAGCGGCAAGGGATGCAAATAATCCAGCACGGCCACCAGCACTGCAAAGGGGACAACAGCAATCACACCCCAACGCATCCGGCGGCCATGGCGCCGGAAAAACGCAGAGGCGCGCAGCCGTGCCCGCAAAGTATGTAGTCTCACATTGTTACTGCTTGCTCAAGCTGTCCACGACCTCGATTTTGTCTCCGCCAGCGCCGGTACCGCGGAATTCCGGGCGGTACATATCTTCCACCAGCGCAGGCGGATTCACAAAGCTGCCCGGCGTAACGACCCGCACCAGATAAAACAGGTGCGTCACACCGTCCAGCTTGACCGCCGCCACAAAACGATCGTCACGATATTCGCGATAACGGATCCTGGGATCGTTGATGGCCTCTTCCAGCTTGACTTCTGTGGGGCCGTACCAATGCTGCCGTTGCGGCACGCGGATCTTGAACTCGGACAATTTCTCGCCCTGCGACAGGTTCAGATTTTCGATTTCAAACCCGGCCGGAATGCGATCGACCACCAGCGCGTCCGGGAAAACGCCATGCGTGCGCACTTCCAGATGCACCACCAGACTTTCACCCACTTTGAGTGCCCGATTGCCGACCTTGTTGCCATTCGGTTCATACAACGTGCGCTGGATTTCGAACACGTCCGTTTTCGGTGGTGTGGGTTCACGTCGATAGCCACTGGTAGTCACGTCGATGTACAGCGGTGCCGAACCTGTGTTCGTCAAACTGATACCCTCCACCAGCTGCGCCGTGGTAAAACTACGCACTTCGTTGCCACGTGAAGTCACCGGCTGTTGCAGTTTGCCTGCCAGCAACAACGCTTTCCATTCCGGCTGAGGCGTACTCTCGGCAGCACGCGCCGCCAACACCAAAGCCAAAGATTCCTGCGTCGAGTACCACTGCCGCTCGCGTGCAAAGCTGCCGGCAATAGCGAGCAAACCTTCCTTGCGTGGGTGTGCCACCTTATGCCGTTCAAGCAAGGCATAGGCCATCGCATAGTCGCGTGCCGGCGTTCCATAATCGCCCAGCCACATATTCCAGTTGCCCCAGGCAACCGGCATTCCTTGCTGGGTGCCAATCGCCAGATCAAACGCGCGCTGTGCGCGCTTTTCATCACCCATCAGTTTAAGTGCCAGACCCAGATGCACTAGCGGCAACGGTGAGCGCGTACGCGTACGGAAATCGTCGAACAATGTGCGCAACGTGGACAATGGCGCACGATTGTCGCGCGCCAGGATGTAAGCCGACAGCGCCAGCGAGGCAAAACGTTGGTGGTCGAGCCGCTGACCCTCGTTCCAGTTGTTCAGCCAAACCCATTGTTCAGCAATCGCATCCTGCGGCTGATTGGTGGGTGCCACATTGGCTGGCGCGCGTGTGCTGAAACTGCCTGCTGCCGCATTCAAGGAACGCAGCAAGGCTTCCTCGGCACGCGACAGCATACTGTCCGGTACAGAAAAACCAGCGGCCTTGGCATCCTGCAGGAAACCCGTCACATAGGCCGTGATCCAGGGTTCTTCAACACCACCCCCCCAAAGCGAAAAGCCACCTTGCGGATTTTGATAACCGGCCAACCGGCCCAGAGCAACATCGACACGGCGAGCGCGCTCTTCTGCCGTGATCTTGCTCACCCCGGCCGCTTCAAACGTTTTCTCATCGAGGCTCACGTAGGGATAGGCCGTGCTGGTGGTTTGTTCGGCGCAGCCATACGGGTAGTGCACCAGATCACGCACCAGACGGCGCACATTGATCGGCGACTGGCCGGAAATCGACAAGGCCAGCGTGGCCGATTGTGGATGAAATACCGCGAGTTGCGTGGCGTCCAGTTTGAGACTTTCCCCCGGCTTGACGATTTGATAGCGGACGATGCGCTCTTCCGGCAGGATCGGCTGCACCTGCAACGCCACTTCGCGCTTGATGGTGATGGGCGGTGTGTTGCGGTCGCCAGGGGCTTCCACCGTGATATTGAACACACCCATGCCAATGGCATCGGTCGCGCGCACAGGGAAGCGCAGCGTGGTGCGCTGCTGAGGTTTGAGTTGCACAGTGCGATGTGCATCACCAAGACTGACCGGACCGCTCGATTCTATGTTCAGCTTGACTGCCTGTGGTGTTGTGAGCATATTCGTCACATCCATCGCCATCGTCGCCTGATCGCCCAGTGCGATGAAGCGCGGCGTCAGCAGTTCCGCCACAATCGGCGCCGCCACCGTCACTTCTTTTTCCGCCCCACCATAACTGCTCTCACCGGAAGCCACCGCCATCAAGCGCAGCGTACCGTTGAAATCCGGAACTTTCAGCGTAATCGTGGCGTGCCCGGCGGCATCAAATGCCACCGGTCCGGAAAACAGATCGACGAGGCGTACTTTTTTCGGCAGGCTCTTGGTGTCGCGCATGCCGGAGTCGCCGCCGAATTTGAGCTTGCCAGCGCTGCCATCCAGTTTTTCGATCAGACGCCCATACAGGTCGAGAATGTCCGCGCCGTAACGATGCTTGCCAAAAAAGAAATCGAGCGGATCGGGCGATTTGAAGCGCGTGATGTTGAGGATGCCGGCATCCACGGCCGACAGCGTCACCATCCCCGCCTTGCCTGCCAGGCCCTCGGCCTTGACCTGGATTTTCAGATCAGTTTCCGGTGTCACCCGTTGCGGCACATCCAGCGTCAATGCGATCTTGCGGTTGTCGGCAGAGATCGGCAAGGGAATCAGCCCGACTGCACGCGCCGGCGTGACCCGGTCGCCCTGGCTGCCGGGACGGAAGGCGACGACAGAGACATAAAGATCATGCCGATTCCATGTTTTATCCACGGGAATCGAGACCTCGGTGCCACGCGCGGAAACGCTGACACGTTTGCTCCAATAACTGCGATCACTCTCGACAACCACCAGTGCTTCACCGTCATGCGGTGGCACGATACTCAAACGCGCGGTATCGCCGGGCACGTAGGCGGCCTTGTCCAGGCGAACCTGGACGCGATCGGGCCGGTTGCCCAGGGCTTCGGCTTCTTGCGCATTCCAGCCAGCGTAGAAACGATACTTGGTGACCGTGTCGTGTTCGGGGTCGAGAATTTCCAGCCGGTAGCGGCCATAGACCACCTGCACGTCAATCTTGCTGCGTTCTTTCAGGCTGAGCGTGCGCGACTCCACCAGTTCTTCATTTTCAGTAAAGCCGGAATGCCAGCCGCGCTGGTCGTCATAGCGCCAGTAATAATCGCGGTCTTCTCGGTACAGACGCAGTTGCAATTTGCCGCTGGGCTGGAAGGCCCCTTCCGGCGTGACGCGCACCAGCTCGAATGTGGCGCGTCCACGTTCCGACACCATATCGCCCGCGAACAGCGGACGCAGGCCCACTAGCGCTGGCGCTGGCCATACGGTACTTTCGCTGGAGCGCACTACCGGCCGGCCGCCGGATTCGAGCAGACTGAACGTGCTGCGCACCAGCAGCGGTGAGTTGGCCGATTGCACCTCGAGCGGAATCTCCACACGGGTCTGCCCGGTTTCATCGAGCGTGCTCTCAGACAGGTCTGAACGCTTGCGCTCCTTGTCGTCATCCACATCGCCGAACAGAAAACCCGGCAACTTTTCGGCAACCGCCTGTTTATTGCGTGACACCTGCACACTGCCCAGCAGGCGATTGCCACTGGCCGGTGCGCCGTACAGGTATTCGCCTTTCACGCTGACGGTCAACGACTCGTCCTGTTTCAACACTTTGGCGGAGGCTTGCAAGTTCAACTTCATCCGTTCCGGCACAAACTCTTCCACCGAAAAAGTCAGCACCTTGTCGGGCTGTTGGCTACCGGGATCAACACGCAACTCAACGCGCCATTTTCCGGTAGCAGCGTCACCGGGAATATTCATCGTTTGCTGATAGTAGCCGACGAATTTCGCCTGTGGACGCAAGAGGAAACTACCGGCCCCTTTGCCATCCGGCCGCTTGAGTTGGACTGTCAAAGGCACCGCAGCAATCGCATTGCCGCCAGCATCACGCGCCAACACTGACAGCTCGAATTTCTCGCCAGGCCGATACAAATCGCGTCCGCTATAGGCAAACAGTTTTGCATTGCGCGGCAAATGTCCGCCAATATCGAATTCTGATAAATCCAGTGCCGGCTCCTGCAAATTCAGCACAGACATTTCCTGTCCGCGCCTTGCGACCAGCACTTTCGCCGCTGTCGGATAGTTCTCGAACACTGCCTGACCATCTCCATCCGCTTTCGCCTTGGCGATACTCTTGCCTTCCTCATTCAGCAGCTCCAATTCCATACCTGAAAGCGATTTCCCGCTCTTGAGTGAAGTCACGAATACTTCCAGCCGTTGCGCATAACGCCGCGCATGCAAACCCATATCGGTCACGTAAAAATGTGTCACCTGATAATCACCACCGAAACGACCCGGACGGCGCATCACGGCCACATAGATACCTGGCTCCTGCAAGGCCTTGATATTTTCTACCGGAAGATGCGTCACATGGCGGCGGTTGGATTGATTGTCGGTCAGGAAACGATTCGTATAGACGCTGCTGGCGAGGTCTTTCAGGGCATCGAGTTGCCAACCATTCGCATGGCCATTCAGGCTGCTGCGGCTCCAGTAATTTTCGGAGTATTCATCGGCACCCTCGTCATCGTCGGAAACATTGACATGGCGGGCCGGGCGACCGGCAACAAACGCGAAGAAACGCGGCAGCAAGGCTTGATCCACACGCAAAAACTCGACATCCACTTCCGGCACATTCACCGTGACCACCGGCAATCCGCCGTTCTGATGCGCGGGCAATACCAGGCCACGGCTGGCAAAGAAGAAATTTTCCGGCATCGCCATGCTCGTCAACTCACAGTGGCTGGCCGTAGCGAGATGACGGCCGTCAATCGCTGCAATCTGCGATCCCACCTGAATCACATAGCGTCGTTGCGGTTTGATGAATGGAAAATAGGCAATGCGCGGGTTATCTCCCAGCACCCACTCGCCCTTGACCTTCTGGGCTTCTGCCGGCAGACTCAAGGTCGATTCAAGTGGCTCGCTGCGGCTCGGGTTCTCTTTATCATCACTGCGCTGCGGCTCGGCCACACCGATATCGAGTACCGACAGTTGCTCACCCAATTTTTCCTTGCGCGACAGCGGTTGAGAAAACATCACCGCCAGCGCAGTACGTTCCTCAAACAAACGCGACGAACATTCCAGCGCCACAAACGGCCCTTCATCCGCCGCCACTGTGCCACTGGCGTAACGTCCGCCATAAAACCGCCATACTCCGGTCAACACGGCCAGCACCAGCAAGGCAATCGCAATGCCCATTACATATTGTTTGTTGGAAAATTTATTCGGCAGCTTCAGTTTCATACGTTTCCCTGTAGTAAATATGGTTCTGAATTACGTGCTTCTTTAACGACTTATTGTGCTGATACAAATCCAGTCGGTTTGATCTTCGCATCCAGCACTTTGCCCTTGCGGGCGCGTTTGCCCAGGTAGGGTTGTAGTTCGCGGCCGGAGAGTTCGAGTACCTGTTCCTTGCCGCTGCGGCCAGTGCCCGTGACTTGCAGGCCTTGTGGGGTGACGGCGGCGATGCCGAGCAGGGTTTCCCTGGGGTCAAGCTCCATCAGGATGACGCCGCGGCCGCCGCCGCGCAGTTCCTTGATTTCTTCGAGGTTGATGACAAGCAGACGGCCTTTGGCGGACAGGCAGGCGAGGCGTGCGGTTTTTTCTGCCAGCACGGCTGGGCGCAGCGGCTGGTCTTCAGCTTCGAGGGCGATGAATTGTTTGCCGGCCTTGATGCGCGAGATCATGTCGCCCAGCTGGCAGACAAAGCCATTGCCTAGCGCGGTGGCAATCGCCAGCCGCGTGTCGGCGTTGCCTGCAACCATGTGCAGCATGCGGCTGCCGTCTTCGAGGTCGATCAGGGTAGTGAGTGGCACGCCGTCGCCACGCGCGCCGGGCAGGCTGGTGACGGGCACCGAGTAGCTGCGGCCATTGCTGGCGAGGGCGATGACGTGATCGACGGTGCGGCATTCGTAGATGCCGTAGAGCGCGTCGCCGGCCTTGAAGCTGTAATTCGGTTCATGGCCGTGGCCTTGACGCGCCCGCACCCAGCCGCGTTCGGAGATGATGACGGTGACCGGTTCATCGATGACTTTGGTTTCGAGCACGGTTTTTTGCGCGGCTTCGATCAGTGTCCGGCGCTTATCACCGTAGGTTTTTTCGTCGGCTTCGATTTCCTTGACGACCTGTTTCTGCATCGCCTTGGGGTTGGTCAGCAGGTCTTCCAGCGTCCCTTTCTCACCGCGCAGTTCGGCCAGCTCTTGTTCGATCTTGATGCTTTCCATGCGCGCCAATTGGCGCAGGCGAATTTCCAGAATGTCTTCGGCCTGACGATCCGTCAGCTTGAAGCTGCGGATCAAATCAGGTTTCGGTTCATCGCTTTCGCGGATAACACGAATCACCTTGTCGATATTCAGGTAGACGATCAGGCGGCCTTCGAGCAAGTGGATGCGGTCATCGACCTTGCCCAAGCGGTGCTGACAACGGCGTGTGACGGTGTTGAAGCGGAAGCCGATCCATTCATACAAAATCTCGCCAAGGGTTTTTTGTTTCGGCTTGCCGTCGCTGCCGATCATCACCAGATTGACCGACACCGAGCTTTCCAGACTGGTGTGTGCCAGCAGTGTGTTGACGAATTCATCCTGCTCGATATTTTTCGTTTTCGGTTCGAACACCAGACGCACGGCGGCGTCGCGCCCGGCTTCGTCGCGCACGCGGTCGAGCAAGGCGAGCATCTGCTGCTTGAGTTGCTGCTGTTCCGCACTGAGCGATTTCTTGCCGGTCTTGACCTTGGGGTTGGTCAGCTCTTCAATTTCTTCCAGCACCTTTTGCGCCGATACATTGGGCGGCAATTCGGTCACGACCAGTTGCCACTGGCCGCGCGCCATGTCTTCGATCTTCCAGCGTGCGCGGGTTTTCAGGCTGCCACGGCCGGTGGCATAAATTTCGGCAATATCTTCTTGCGCGGAAATGATTTGCGCGCCGCCGGGGAAATCCGGCCCCGCAATGTGTTCCATCAAGCCCGCCACGGTGATGTTGGGCTTGCGAATCATCGCCACTGCCGCGCGCGCCACTTCGCCCAGATTGTGCGGTGGAATTTCCGTGGCCATGCCGACCGCGATACCCGATGCGCCGTTGAGCAACACCATCGGCAAACGCGCGGGCAACAGTTTTGGTTCAGTGGTGGAACCGTCGTAGTTGGGTTGAAAATCCACCGTGCCCTGATCGATTTCATCGAGCAGCAAGCGCGCAATCGGCGTCAGCCGCGCTTCGGTATAACGCATCGCCGCCGCACCATCGCCATCGCGCGAACCAAAGTTGCCCTGCCCGTCCACCAGCGGATAACGCAGCGAAAAATCCTGCGCCATGCGCACCATTGCATCGTAAGCGGCTTGATCGCCGTGCGGATGAAACATGCCCAGCACATTACCCACTACGCGCGCACTCTTGACCGGCTTGGCATTCGCACCCAGCCCCATCTCGTTCATTGCATGCAGGATGCGCCGCTGCACCGGCTTCTGGCCGTCGCAGACATCGGGCAAGGCGCGCCCTTTCACCACGCTGATGGCGTAATCGAGGTAAGCGCGTTCGGCGTAATCGCCCAGCGTCAGCGTATCTTCAGAACTGCTGCCGGAAAAATCGAGGTCCAGTGTTTCACTCATGAAAGTTCGGTGTTATTGCTGTTGTTGAAAGGTGGCTTGCGCCAGGCAAAGATCAGCCCAGGATTTGGCCTTGTCAGTCGGCGTGCGCAACAGGTAGGCCGGATGGTACGTCACAATCACGGGGATTGCCGCGTCTTCAGGATGCGCGCGGTAGTGGTGCACCTTGCCGCGCAGACTGGCGATCGACGCGTCGCTATTCAGCAGCGTTTGCGCGGCGAAGCGGCCCATGACGACGATCAGCTTCGGTTGCAGCAACTTCACCTGACGCTGCAGATACGGCGCGCACTGCGCGACTTCGGACGGTTCGGGATTGCGGTTATTCGGTGGACGGCATTTGAGCACATTGGCAATATAGACATTGTTGCCGCGCGCCAGGCCAACCGCCTTGAGCATATTGTCGAGCAGCTTGCCCGCCTGACCAACAAAGGGTTTGCCGCGCGTATCTTCTTCTTGTCCCGGTGCTTCGCCGATCAGCAGCCAGTCGGCTTTGCGGTCGCCGACACCAAACACGGTTTGTGTACGCGATTTGCACAGGCCGCAGGCTGCGCAGGCGGCCACGGTTTGTTCCAGTACATCCCAGTCGAGGGTGTCGATATTCTTGACGGATCGAACTTCCGCGCTTGCACTTGGCGCAGGCGTGCCATCCCTTTCACGCAACATCCACAGCGGCCCCATCCCCATCGCCTGCAAACGCGCACGTTGCTCAGCGGAATAATTCATAACCATTGCTCCATCACCAACGCATCTTCCCGTGTGCCGGCATGGGCCGGATAGTAGCCCTTGCGCACACCAATCTGTGTAAAGCCGCATCGTTGGTAAAGCTGGGCCGCGCGTGGATTGCTGGGCCGCACTTCGAGAATCATGCGTTGCATGCCTGCCTCTCTGGCGCTATCAAGCATGTGCTGCAACAGTCGAGAGCCATGCCCCTGCCCTTGATGCTGGCGTGCAACCGAGACATTCAGCAGATGCGCCTCGTCCACGGCAAACATCAGAACACAGTAACCGAGCAGCACATTATGCGCATCGAGCAAGAGCGTCGCGTGATACCCGGCGTTGATCGAATCACTGAAATTGCCGGCGCTCCAGGGAAAATCGTAGAGCAGGCTTTCGATCGCCGTCACCTGCGGCACATCGATCAGACGCATCGGCGTCAGGCGTAGCGCGGCGGATGGAGCGATGGGTGTGGCACGCAGCTGAGCATTCATAGACGGGCCCCCGCCTGCCGCTCCGCTGTCGTCAATGCAATGCGATTGCGCACGTAAAGTGGATGCGCCAAATCAGCCGCCACCGCCTGACCCTGCGCCCATTGTTGCAAACCCAGTTGCAGAATTTGCCGCGCATCCGGCTGCGCATCGGCATGGATATGGCTTGCTGATACCCTGCCCCATGCCGTCAGCGCGGAAAACCGTTCCCAGGCATTGCCTACCAGCGCATCAAAGTGCAGCGCGTCATAGTGCGCCAGCAAGGCTTCCGGTTTGAGCACCTGGGCAGACTGCACGCACGTCACCTGCCCTTGGGGAGAAATCTTCAAGTGCGCGGCATAGACCTCGCCCATGCGCGCATCCACCGCACACAGCACCTGTTGTTCCTGTCGTTCCGGCAGTGTCATCCCCTCCTGCGCTACCAAGGCCAGCGCATCCAGACTCGCGACCGGCAACAGGGGCAATCCCTGTGCAAACGCCAGCCCCTGCGCCACCCCACAGGCAATCCGCAGTCCGGTAAACGAGCCCGGGCCGGCACTAAATGCAATCGCGTCCAGATCGGACAAGGCAATCCCCGCTTGTGTCAACACACGCTCTACCATCGGCAACAACATCTCCGAATGCTGTTGCCCAGCATGTGCATATTCATGGAAAGTTACGCGGGCACAATGCACAGCGACCGAGCAAAACTCAGTCGCGGTTTCAATGGCAAGCAAGGAGGGAACGGAAGGGTTGGCAGGCATAGGCCTGCTATTTTATGGGAAAGCCGAACCGATTGTTTTTTGTACTTCAGGAACGCAAAAAAGGAAGCGGGGGAAAGTTACCCTGCAATATATTCGCTGCAGACAGCCCCCACCACGGGCTCAACACCGTGCTGTACAGGCTGCGAAAATCCACGGCATGCGCCAGATTGCCACTGCCGTCGAGTTGATCGAGCGCGGGAGGCTGGCCATACAGTCCACCACGCACGCGGCCTCCGGTGATGAAATGCGGAGCGACGGTACCGTGGTCGGTGCCGTGACTCATGTTCTCTTTCGGACGGCGACCGAATTCGGCGTAGCTCATGATGAGCGTGCTATCCCAGGCATTGAGCTCCTGCAAGGCGCTCTTGAGGGCGGCCATGCCTTCGCCCAACTGGCGCAGCAGACTGGCATGCACGCCAGGTTGATTTTGGTGGGTGTCGAAACCGCTCAGGGTCAAACGCAGGGCGGCGACATGACCGCTACGCATCCGCTGCGTAGGCGCATCGAACCCCGCCGCCAGCACATGCATCGCGGTTTTCACAGCATCGCCAAATGCGCCGCGCGGAAACTCGGTTTTAAAGACGTGCTGCCCAGTGAGTTGGGTCGCAGCGTGCACGATATCGTTTTCCGTTTTAAGCAGGTGCGCCAGCGCAGCATTGCCGCTCTCGCGGCGAGATGCCGCCAGGCGTGCTTGCTGCACAAAACGTTCGGTATCGGCAATCGCCACGGTGCGAGCGCCACCGTGCAGTGGCCCCATGTCCTGACCGCCAATGACAGCACCCGCCGCGGCAAACTGTGGTGGCACCAGACGCTCCTGGAAGGCGCGACAGAGCCAACCCGTGTCGAGATACTGTGCGCTGTTGGATGCCGTGTCCCAGATTTCGATCGAGCGGAAATGCGACAGGTTGGGCTGCGGATAACCAACACCTTGCACGATGGCCAAACTGTTGTTTTGCCAAAACTCGAGCAAAGGTTTCAATTCGTAGTGCAGACCGATCTGTTCCGTCAATGGCAACACCTGTTCGCGTTTCAGCGCGAGCTGCGGACGCAGGCTGGCGTAACGGCTGTCGGCATAGGGCACCACGGTGTTCAAACCATCGTTGCCGCCCTTCAACTCGATCAGAATCAGGCGGTTGTCATATCCTGCCAGTCGAGATTGCGGCCATGCCGGTTGCAAGGCCAGCAAGCTCGCGCTACCGGCACCTTGCAGAAATTGCCGGCGCAATGCCGAGAAACCGGAAGGATGTTTCATCTCTGACGCTTTTCAATAAAGTCACTTCAGTTGATACACCGGATCAAGCACCAACGCGCGCACAATGCTCAAACTGGTAGCGCCCGCCGGTAATGGGTTGACCGGTGGCAGAATCAACACAGCGTCTTGCATGCGCTGAAGTGACTGTGCATCGGGCACGCGATCCATCGCGGCACCCCACTGTCTGCACCAGGTCTCGGCGGGAAAATAAATCTGGCCCATCGCTTGCAGCAGATGTTTGCGTGCCTCCTTGAAATCATCCGCATCTTGCGAAACTATTCTGCGGGTTGAGTGCACACGTGGCATTTCAACTGCACGAAACAGTTGTTCCAATGTTTGCTTGCGCGCCAGCAAGGTGGCGCTATTGATCCAGGCCTCGCCGCCCGGCCAACCTTTCACATTGGGTGGGTTGAACAGTTCCTGCCCCAGTTGCATGGCCGCCCAGGAAAACGGCACAGCATCGCTATATTGAAAACCGAACTGACGCACCGTACCCACCAGCAGCTCCACCGGGGCTTTCACCAGAGTGCCGCGGTTGTCCTGTGTCAACAGTTGCGGCAGATTAAACATGGCGCGCAACATCGGCTTGATTTCATAGCCCCCATTGCGAAACAAGGCGGCAATACGTTTGACTTCGGTTGTATCCGGCGTGGGCGAAATGAATTCGCGCCACAGCTTGCGCACGATGAATTCTGCGGTGGCCGGCTGCGCCAGCAAAATATCGAGCACGGCATCGCCATCGAAATTTCCACGTTGGCCGAGCACGCTTTTTATACCGTCGTCATGCGCAAAACGGCGAAAGGTAAAACGATAATTCTGGAGGTCGATGCTCCAACCGGTGAAGGCGCGTGCGGCTTCCTTGACATCCTGCTCGCTGTACTGCCCTTCCCCCAGGGTGAACAGCTCCATCACTTCGCGCGCAAAATTTTCGTTGGGTTGGCCTTTCCGGTTGGTCGCCGAATCGAGATAAACCAGCATCGCCGGATCCTTGCTGACCCCGTGCAGCAAGGTGGCGAAGTTGCCCAGCGCATGCTGGCGTAATAGCACGTTTTGTTCATACAACAGGCGCGCCGCTTTGACTTTCTTTTCGCTGGAAACAAAATGGTTGTGCCAGAACAGCGTCATCCGTTCCAGCAACGGCGTGGGTGTGACCATCATTTCCTGCATCCACCAGGCCGCCAATTCATGGCTGGCGAGGATCTGTTTTTTACGCGCCTCCTTGCGGTCACTCCCACTCATGGTGCGGATTTCTGCACGCTGGGGAATGTTTTCCTGTACCACAGGGGGGGGTGCAGCTTGCGCAGCGGATGGTGTTGACAACAGACGTTCTACCGCTTGTGCCTGCGTCAACCCAGCGAAAGCGGAAACCTCATCACGACTGGGCGCAAAGCCGATACGGGTCAGCAACACACGTGCATATTCCTCACCCAATGGAGGGGCGGCATTGCCCGTAGAAGACAGAAGCAGTGCTGCGAGCGCGAATATCCAAGGATGCAGACGAAAAAAACGACGCGCGTGCAACATGGAGTGGGCGCCTTTCAGTCCTGATTCGCGCGCCGGATCTGACGCCGCAATTCACGCCGTTCTTCCGGGCTGAGGCGCTGGCGGTCGGAACGTTCTGCTTCGTCCTGACGGCGCTGATTCTGTTCCTGTTTGGCATCGCGGCGCTCGCGTTCGGCGTGGCGCTTGTCCTGCATCCGCTCTTCGCGCCAGTGCTGGCGATCGGACGCTTCAAAATCGATGCGTGGCCAGGCCCACGCCGACGACAGTCCGCCAAGCAGGTAACATGACAACAGGAAGAGAATTTTCGTGCGACGCATGATCGTAGTAATAATGGAATGGCTTGCAGACTGTATGCTACACAGGGCGGCGCGCAATAGCCGCTGGTGGCCGGTAAAAATTGTAACGGCATGTTTCAGACGGTGTGCTGTGCGCTCGCCGCGTCATAACATGCGCCTCGTTGAGTGTAGATGAAGGGGAGAACTTCATGGAAAAAGCCAACCCGAAAAAAATTCTGGTCGTCGATGACGATCCGCGTCTGCGCGATTTGCTGCGCCGCTACCTGTCGGAACAAGGTTTCAATCTCTTCGTGGCCGAGGATGCCAGTGCCATGAACAAGCTCTGGCAGCGCGAACGCTTCGACCTGCTGGTACTGGATCTGATGCTGCCGGGTGAGGATGGCCTGTCGATCTGCCGCCGCCTGCGTGGCGCCAACGACAAAACACCGATCATCATGCTGACTGCCAAAGGCGAGGATATCGACCGCATCATCGGCCTGGAAATGGGCGCCGACGACTATCTACCCAAACCTTTCAACCCGCGCGAATTGCTGGCGCGGGTGAACGCCGTGCTGCGCCGCCAGAGCACGCCGGAAGCGCCGGCCGCACCGGCGCAGGAGCACGGCAAGATCGAATTCGGCCAATGCGTGCTGAACCTGGCCAACCGCACGCTGGTGAAAGAGGGCAATACCGTCACCCTCACCTCCGGCGAATTTTCGGTGCTGAAGGTGTTCTCCCGTCATCCACGCACACCGCTATCGCGTGAAAAACTGATGGAACTGGCGCGTGGCCGTGAGTACGATGCTTTTGACCGCAGCCTCGACGTGCAGATTTCGCGCCTGCGCAAATTGATCGAACCTGACCCGACCAAACCGGTTTACATTCAAACCGTCTGGGGCCTGGGTTACGTGTTTATCCCGGACGGCGAATGAGATTTTCCCTGCCACGCACCAGCCTGTTCTGGCGCACCTTTTTGCTGCTGTTGTTGTTGATCGTACTCAGCTTCGCGGTATGGTCGCAGCTGTTCCGTTATTTTGAGCGCGCACCGCGGGCCCAGCAGATCGCGCAGCAAATCGTCAGCATCGTCAATTTGACGCAGAGCGCGTTGATTCACTCCAATCCTGAGCGCCGCCTGCAACTGTTGCAGGAATTGCGTCAACACGAAGGCATCCGCATCTATCCGCTGGAGCCGGAAGATGTGCGCGTGCCATTGCAGGACAAGCCGCTCACCAACATTATTTTGCAACGCGTGCGCCTGGCCCTGGGTGCAAATACCGAGCTGGCTGGCGAGGTCAATGGTATTCCCGGTCTGTGGGTCAGCTTCGTGATCGAGGACGATGATTACTGGGTGGTGCTGCCACGCGAACGGATTGAACGTGCTGCTGCATTCGAGTGGCTCACGCTGGGCAGCATCGCGCTATTGCTGGCCCTGATTGGCGCGGTGGTCTTCGGTAAATGGCTGAACCGGCCGCTAGCCAATATCACCCTGGCGGCCCGGGCATTGGCGCGCGGTGAAACCCCGACGGTACTACCGGCCAGTGGCCCCACTGAAGTACGGCTGCTCAACCAGAGTTTCAATCACATGGTATCCACGCTGGAGGGCATCGAAGCGGATCGGGCGTTGATTCTGGCCGGTATTTCACATGATCTGCGCACACCAATCACGCGGCTACGGCTGGAAGCGGAAATGGCGCCGATTGATGACGCCACCCGCGCTGCCATCAATGGCGACCTGAGCCAGATGGAACACATCGTGACACAGTTTCTCGACTACGCGCGCATCACGCAGGAAGAAAAAACGCAGCAGGACAAGCGCCGTAAACCAATCGACCTGAAAGCCTTGATCGAAGACGTAGTGCAACCCTACTGTGCCAGCGCACGTCAGCAGGAAGAGAAATTCACCCTCAAACTTGATCTGGCCATCGTGCCCACATGCCACGGGCATGCCCGCGAATTACGCCGCGTCATCATCAACCTGATAGAAAATGCGATTCGCTATGGGCGCAGAACCACCACCGCAACCGCAGATATTGTGGTGCAACTGGAGCAGCACGCGCCGTGCATCGTGATCCGTGTGATCGATCACGGCAATGGCATCCCCCCGCACCAGGCCGAATCACTCAAACGCCCCTTCACACGCATGGATGAAGCCCGTGGTGCCGCCAGCGGTGCCGGTCTGGGGTTGGCCATCGTGCAACGCATCGCCGAACAGCATCAAGGTCGCTTCGATCTTGATGCCACGCCTTCCGGCGGCTTGACCGCTTGCCTGACCCTCCCCATCGCTGCGGCGTAGTTCTCCTATCGAGCACTTAGAAAAATACTATTAGACATATATTTTTAATAGTTTATTATTCGGGCTACGGCAAACTCAGCCCACAAGTTTTTTCCTCGCATTTTTACTCAACACACGGAGCTCAGACATGAAAACCATTGGCGACAAACTTGAAGCATTCAAAGTCACCGGCGTAAAGCCCGGCTTTAACAACCCCGAAGAAAACGGTGTATCCGCCTTTGAAGACATCACCGAAAAATCCTTTCCCGGTAAATGGAAAGTGATTTATTTCTATCCAAAAGATTTCACCTTTGTCTGTCCGACCGAGATCGTGGGTTTCGCCAAACTGAACAAAGATTTTGAAGAACGCGATGCCGTGTTGCTGGGCGGTTCAACCGACAACGAATACTGCAAGCTCGGCTGGCGTCGTGATCACAAGGATTTGAACAAGCTGAATCACTACATGTTTGCCGATGTCACTGGCGCACTAGTGGACCAACTGGGCGTGCGCGACAAGGCTGACGGAGTGGCACTGCGCGCCACCTTCATCGTTGACCCGGACAACACGATTCAACACGTCTCGGTAAACGGTCTGAACGTCGGCCGCAGCCCGGAAGAAATTCTGCGCATTCTGGATGGCGTGCAAACCGACGAATTGTGCCCGTGCAACCGTACCGTTGGCGGCGCCACGCTGTAAGCAACACTATCGTTTTTCACCGCTCTTACCCAGAGCAAAACCAACCGGCGAGCGGCCACAAGCCGCTCGCCGCTTCTGGAGACTCTCATGGAATTTCTCGACCAAATCAAGCAACTGATCCCCGATTACGCCAAGGATATTCGTCTGAATGTCGATGGCACCATTGCCCGTTCCGCGCTCGAACCTAACGATGCGCTCTGCGTGGCGCTGGCCGCAGCCTTTGCCGCCAAATGCACCCCCATCGTCAACATCATTCGTCAGGCAGGTGTGCTGTCGGAAACAGAGATCAACGCCGCGCTCACCGCCGCCGCGTTGATGGGCATGAACAACAGCTGGTATCCCTATGTTGAAATGAGCGGCGATGCCGACCTCAAGACACAACCAGCACAACTGCGCATGACTGCCTACGCCACCCACGGCGGCGTCGAGAAACGAAAATTTGAACTCTATGCGCTGGCTGCCTCCATCATCGGCAAATGCCATTTCTGCATCGAGTCGCACTACGCCTTGCTGATGCAGGAAGGCATGACTACGCTGCAATTGCGTGACGCAGGCCGGATCGCCGCAGTCATCAACGCCGCTGCGCAGGTGATTGCAGCGGAAGGGAAGTAAAAGGCATTTTCACCACGGAGCACACGGAGGGCACAGAGAAAGGCAAAAGAATTTTTGTTTTTCTCCGTGCCCTCCGTGTCTCCGTGGTTCATCCTGATTTTTTTGTGAGCGATAATCTCGCTCATGAACAAACCTTTTGATCTCGCCGTGATTGGCGCTGGCGCTGCCGGCATGATGTGCGCCAGCGTGGCAGGGCAGCGCGGCCTGCGGGTCGTGTTGATCGACCATGCCGAACGCCTGGCTGAAAAAATACGTATCTCCGGTGGGGGCCGTTGCAATTTCACCAACCTGTACGCCAGTCCAAAAAATTTCCTGTCGCACGACCCGCACTTTGCACGCTTTGCGCTCAAGCAATACACCGTGCAGGATTTTCTGAAACTGATGAAGCAGCATCGCATCAGCTTTCACGAGAAACACAAAGGTCAATTGTTTTGCGATGACAGCAGCGAGCACATCATCCAGATGCTCAAGCATGAATGTGACGTCGGCAAAGTGCACTGGCGCATGCCGTGCAACGTGCATGAAATCACCCAGGATGCGCAGCGTTTCCAACTGCATACCAGCAGCGGGCATTTGAATGCAAAAAACATTGTCATCGCAAGCGGCGGCCTGTCGATCCCGAAAATCGGCGCTACCGATTTCGGCTATCGCATTGCGCGCCAGTTCGGCTTGAAAATCATCGAGCCACGCCCTGCCCTCGTACCGCTCACATTTGCAACTGAAGCCTGGCAACCCTTCGTCAGCCTCGCGGGCCTTTCATTGGAAGTGCAGGCGCAGGCCGGAGAAAAAGGACAGCACTACGGCCTTGGCGCATTCGACGAAGACCTGCTGTTCACCCACCGCGGCCTGTCCGGCCCGGGGATATTGCAAATTTCCAGCTACTGGCAATCCGGCCAGCCGATACGCCTGAACCTATGCCCGGAAATTTCACTGGAAGAATTGCTGATCAAGGAAAAACAAACCAGCAAACAAAACCTCAATACGCTCCTGAGCCACCTACTCCCCAAACGGCTCGCGCAAGGCTGGCTGGAAGCGCATTACCCGGACATCGCGGCCCGCCGCATTGCCGAAGTCAGCGATAAAACCCTGCGCCAGCTCGCGCAAGGCATCCAGCACTGGCAGATCACGCCCGATGGCAGCGAAGGGTATCGCAAGGCAGAGGTCACCATTGGCGGTGTCGATACCGCAGAGCTTGATTCAAAAAACATGCAGAGCAAAAAAATGCCGGGATTATTCTTTATCGGGGAAGTCGTCGATGTGACCGGCTGGCTGGGGGGATACAACTTTCAGTGGGCGTGGTCGTCTGGCTATGCAGCGGCACAGGCAATCGCGTCACAGTAGCTAATTGAACAAGCGCAACGCTAGCGCACGCCCCGCCGCCACACCCGCCTCTTCCATTTCGACGTAACGCGCCTGCAATTGTTCGTCGATTTCGTGCAGTGCGTAGGGGGACAGCGCGCGCAACGTGTCGTCCACCACTGCGCCGCCGAGTGCTTGCGCGAGGTCGTTGGCGGCGATGCTCATGCGGGTAAATGGTTGAGCGTCGGGATTGGCTCGCGGCACGTCGAGCAGCAGCGTGATTTGCGGCGTTTGGGTAGTGATGGCGATGGTGAAGAGAATCTGACCTTGGGCATCGAGGGCGAGGTATTTGCCATCGGCGCGGGCGATATAGCCGCGATTGGAGACGATGCTTTGCAGTGCTTCGAGCGAGTAGCGTCCGCTATCTTCAAGTAAAACATTGAGGCTGATCTGGGCATCCCATGGCGCGCACATGGCATCCAGTTTTTGCGCATGCGCGAGCGTAGTCTGCATCGCCGGGAAATCGGGTAACGCGCCGACGTCGCTGGCGATCGCTTCCAGGCCAGTGCTGAAATCGGAAAACTCGATGGCGTTGAGCGCCCCGCTGCGATTGGCAAGCAGGATGCCGGCGCGCAGTTGCGTATAGGGCGTGCCATTCTGTGCGCGTTCCCAGGCAGCGGCGGCGTCATTCCAACCTTCAAACAGGATCGGTTTGCTGCCGGCGTGGCGCAGGCGCTGGGCGATCTGGTTCAGCTGTTCGCCGTTGACGGGGCGCTCGGGTTGCAACTCGACGATGCAGTCGATCTGATCGTCCAGTGCGGTGGCTATAGCAACCGGGTTGATGCTGTGTCGGGTGAGGTCGTCGGGGTCGTGATCGGCGACGAGACTGGCAGACAAGGACGGCTCGATACGTTCACTGGCATTCTGTTTGTTTTTTCCCAGCAGTACATCATGACTGCGCGCACCGAAGGTGCGTTCGATCCTGCGCCGCAGTTTGCGCTCCTGCCAGAGATTGACCGCCCACACCAACAGCACAAAACCCAGGCCACCGGCGATCAGCGCGAGATGCAGTTCGGTGAGTTGCATTCTTTATCTGTTCTCCTTCTTTCCCCTGGCAGGGGGAAGGAATGCTAATCAAGCAGCTTCTGCAGTCAACTTGGCCGCCGATTCGATATCCACTGCGACAATGCGCGATACACCCTGTTCCTGCATCGTCACGCCGATCAATTGCTGTGCCATTTCCATCGCGATCTTGTTGTGCGAGATGAAGAGGAACTGGGTTTGGTCGGACATGCGTTTGACCATGTTGCAGAAGCGTTCGGTGTTGGCGTCGTCAAGCGGCGCATCGACCTCGTCCAGCAGGCAGAACGGCGCCGGATTGAGCTGGAACAGGGCGAACACCAGCGCGGTGGCGGTGAGCGCTTTTTCGCCACCGGAGAGCAGGTGAATCGTGCTGTTTTTCTTGCCCGGTGGTTGTGCCATCACTTGCACCCCGGCGTCGAGGATTTCTTCACCCGTCATCATCAATTTCGCTTCACCGCCACCGAACAGGATCGGGAACAGTTCGCCGAAATGCAGGTTGACGGTATCGAAGGTTTGTTTCAGCAATTCGCGGGTCTCGAGGTCAATCTTGCGAATCGCATCTTCCAGCGTGGTCATTGCTTCTTTCAGATCAGCTTCCTGCGCATCGAGGAAGCCTTTGCGTTCACGTGATTGCGTCAGCTCGTCCAGCGCCGCCAGGTTGACCGCGCCCAGCGCAGCGATTTCCTGGTGGATGCGGTTGACTTCGCTTTGCAGCCAGTTGGGCTTGGTGCCTTCGGTCAATAGCGTCAGCAGGTGTTCGATGTTGGCTTGTGCTTCGGCCAGTTGCTGGTCGTATTGCTCGGCATTCAGGCGCGCGGCTTGTTCCTTCAATTGCAGGTTGGTAATGCGTTCGCGTAGCGGTTCGAGGGCGCGTTCCTGTTGCAGACGTTGCTCTTCTGCGCTCCGCAGTTTGTGGTTCAAATCATCCAGCTCGGTGCGAGCACGAGCCAGTGCTTCTTCGGCAGCGACTTTGATTTCCAGTGCTTGTTGCAAGCCGGTTTGCGCAGCAGCATCGTCTTGCAGTTGCAACTCGGCTTCGTTGCTGACGATCGCTGCGCGTACCTGCTGCTGTTGCTGTTGCGAGGTGGCAATGGTGCGCTTCAATTCTTCGATGCGGTTGTGCGCAGTTTGCTGGGCAAAGCGCGCTTCCTGCGCAGCGCGTTCCTTGTCGCGCCATTGATCGCGCGCTTGCTGCACGCGTTGCTCGGCATCTTCCAGCGCCATTTGCAGGGTGGCTTCGCGCTCCTGTTTCTCGCCCAACTCCTGATCGAGCCGTTCGAAGCTGGCTTCGGCATCGGTGAGTTGCGCACGCAGCTCTTCTTCGTGCAGCTTGATTTCGGCAAGCTCTTCGCCGATGCGGCCGCTGCTCTGAGTGTATTGCGCATGCGCTTGCGTCAGCTTGAGCAATTCCATCTGACTGCCGTGCTGGCGCGTCGTGATCTCGGCAACACGTTGACGCACGGTGTTGAGTTGTTGCTGTGCCTGGGTCAACTGTGCTTCGGCGCGAATCGCGGCGCCTTTGGATTCTTCCGCCAGCAGCGCCTGTGCGCGACTTTGCTTGACGAGATTTTCAATCTCCTGCTGACGCGCCAGCATGCCGGCCTGTTCGGAATCGGGTGCATAGAACACCACGCCGTTACGCAGAATCTGATGCCCCCCCTTGACCACAAAACGCGCGCCGGGCGGCAACTGGTTACGTTGCGCCAAGGCTTGCGCTGCATCATCGGCGACATAGACCTGTGCCAGCCATTCATCCAGCAAGGCACGCAGGCTGGCGTCGGTGATTTGCAGCAAGGACAGCAACGAGCGCAGACCAGCGGCGGGCGCTTGTGCGGGGCCCGGCGTGGGCGGGGTGAACATGGCCAGCCGGGTCGGCGGCGCATCGTTGAAAAAGGCCTTGACCCAATCGAGCTGACTCACTTCAAGGCCACTCATCCATTCACGCAGCACCGCTTCCAGTGCGGTTTCCCAGCCGGCTTCGATATGTAGCCGCTGCCACAGGCGCGGCAGCTTGGCCAATTCGTGTTTTTCCAACCAAGGATTGAGCTTGCCCTGACTTTGGACGTTTTCCTGCAATTGCTTCAAGGCTTGCAGGCGCGCTTCACTTTGCCCGACCTGGTTTTGATCGGCGCTCAGTTTTTCCTGCGCGGCATTGCGTGCGGCTTCCAGTTGCGGTACTTGCTGCTGGCAGCCATCCAGTTCAGCCTGTGCCGTGTGCAAAGACGCTTCGGTATCGGCCTGCTGTACCCGCAGGGCTTCGAGCTGTGCTTCGTCCGGGCGCTGCAAACCGCCCTGCTCTTGCGTCAGTCGTTCCTTGCGCAGCATCAGGTTTTGCAGGCTGCGGTCGGCACTGCCCTGCTGGCTGGCGGCCAGTTGAATCGCCTGCTCGGTTTGCAGCACCTCGCGGTGCGCGGCGGTTTTCTGTTCCTGCGCGTTGCGTTGTGCCTGTTCCAGTGCGGGAATGGTGTCCTGCTGGCGCGCGACTTCTTCGAGCACAGCACTGGCGCGCTCCTCAGCCATCGCCAGGTTTTCTTCTGCGGTATTCAGTTCAGCCTGCGCACTGTCGCCCAGGCCGCTCCAGTGGCTCACTTGAGCGGTTAATGTCGCCAATTGTTGCTGGATGCGGTTGCGCGCATCGACCACGTTGCGAATCTCGCCTTCCAGACGCGTGACTTCGGTATTGGCTTCATACAGTTTGCCCTGCGCACTGTGCATGCCGTCGCTACCGGCATACTGGGCACTGCGCAGTTGTTCCAGATCGGCCTCAATGGCACGCAATTGCGCAGTTTGTTCTTCCAGTTTGTTTTGCGCCGTGCCGACATCGCGCAGCACTTTTTCCTGTTCGACTTGCGCTTCGTTGCGACGCATCAGCCACAGCAGTTTTTGCTTGTCGTCCACCTCGGTCTGAAGTTCGCGGTATTTCTGTGCCACCACGGCCTGACCTTCGAGTTTTTCGATCTGGCTGTTCATCTCGCGCAGAATATCGTCCAGCCGGGTGAGGTTTTCGCGCGTATCAGCGAGGCGGTTTTCAGTTTCACGGCGGCGTTCCTTGTATTTCGATACCCCGGCCGCTTCTTCCAGAAAAATACGCAACTCTTCCGGTTTCGCTTCGATAATGCGCGAGATCATGCCCTGGCCGATGATGGCGTAGGCACGCGGCCCCAAGCCGGTGCCCATGAAAATGTCCTGAATATCGCGGCGGCGCACCTGCTGGTTGTTGATGTAATAGCTGGAAGTGCCGTCGCGCGTCAGCACGCGCTTGACGGCGATCTCGGCGTATTGCGACCACTGTCCGGCAGCGCGGCCGGCGGCGTTGTCAAAAATCAGTTCCACGCTGGAACGGCCGCTCGGCTTGCGCAGCGTGGAGCCGTTGAAGATCACATCCTGCATCGACTCGCCGCGCAGTTCGGACGCTTTCGATTCGCCCAGCACCCAGCGCACCGCGTCGATGATGTTGGATTTGCCGCAGCCGTTGGGGCCGACCACGCCGACCAGTTGGCTGGGAATCTCGAAATGCGTGGGGTCAACAAAGGATTTGAAACCCGCCAGTTTGATTTGGGTTAAGCGCACGTTTGTCTGTCTGGAATATTGAGTAAATAAGCACCGGACTTCATTGAATGGCCCGGCTCTTTTGGGCACTTATAATAGCATCTTGAAATGCGGACCAAGCCGCACACTGTGCTTGCCTTTTCGAGAAAAACATGCCATCCAAACCGTCCAAAACGCTGGAAACCTTTGCCAATCCGAACCCGGAACGGGATTACCACATCCACATTGAAATTCCCGAGTTCACCTGCCTGTGCCCGCTGACTGGCCAGCCTGACTTTGCCACTCTGATTCTGGATTACATCCCGGATCGCAAGAATGTCGAGCTCAAGAGCCTGAAAATGTACATGTGGTCGTACCGCAATGAAGGTGCGTTCCATGAGGCGGTGACCAATCAGATCCTCGACGATCTGGCCGCCGCCACCAAGCCACGCTTCATGCGCCTGACCGCTCAATGGTATGTACGCGGCGGCATTTTCACCAACGTTGTTGCGGAGCACCATAAAAAAGGCTGGAAGCCGGCAGCAAAAGTCGAGCTTGCGCAATTTAACCAGCAGTCCAATACTAGGTAGACAGCCACTTCCGGCGGTCAGTTGAGCGGCGCGGTCAATCCGACGCCTCAGGTGACCGCCCATAAAATCTTGCAAATCCTGCGCGCGAATCAGCAAATCACTGAACGCATGCTCGTGATGACCAGCCTGGTCTTCGCGCTGGGAATTCTTGTGTTGCTGATTTTTGCCCAACTGGGCACGATTTCGCTGCACGAAGCCTTGTACTATGGCGCGGCAGCCGTGGCCATCCTCAGTTTTTTCTACGTATTGCAGCGCGGCCGCGCGAAATTCAAGTTCCCGGACCTGGCGCTGCAATTCCCTCAGGCCGTTGCAGCACTGACCCTGCAAGCCGTATTTGCCGTGCGTCTGCCTGAGTTGATCTTCCTATTTGCGCTCAACGCACAGGTGATCATGATCTTTTCCGCCCTGCAATTTTCCGTCAAGCGTTTTCTCCTGTTGTGGATGCTGGTGGTTGTCGGCAGCGGTACCGTCGTCACCTGGATCGTCCCGCCTGAAGCATTCGCCCCAGTCAACATCCGCGCCACACTGGACTGGCTTTATTTTGTGTTCTCGACCGCCTGCCTGGCCTTTGTCGGTGCGCGCATCAGCTATCTGCGCGACATCGTGCGCGAACGCAATCGCAATATGTCGGCCACACTCAATCGCTATCGCCAGCTGCTCAGCCACGACGAGCTCACCCATGCCCTGTCGCGGCGCTTTTTCATGGACATACTGGAACAGAACGTCGCACAGGCAGAGCGTTTCGACACCGGTTTCTGCGTCGCCATGATCGACCTCGATCACTTCAAGCGGGTCAACGACCGCTACGGTCACCCGGTCGGCGATGCGGTGCTGTGCACCGTCTGCGAAGCCGCCTGGGCCACGCTGCGACAGGTTGACCAGATCGGTCGCTACGGCGGCGAGGAGTTTGCCGTGTTGCTGCCGCAATGCCGCCTGGAAGATGCGCTCACCGTACTGCAAAGGGTGCGCGTCAATATCGCCCAAACCAAACTGGAGCATCTGGCGCCCGGATTGCGCATGACGATTTCCATCGGCGTCACCGAATACCGCAAAGGCGATCATGTCCATGGCCTGCTGGAACGTGCCGACCAGGCACTCTATCAAGCCAAGCATTCCGGCCGCAATCAAATCAAAACACGCTGCGCTGATTCGATGGAATCAACGTAGCCATCTCTGAAAGCTATAATCGCGCTTCCACTGTACTGCCAGAAGAATCCGCGTGAACCCCAGACTCCATCTCTTGCAGCCCTACCCGTTTGAAAAGCTGCGCAGCCTGTTTGCCGATGTGACGCCCAATCCGGCGCTCAAGGCGATCAGCCTGTCGATTGGCGAACCGAAACATCCAACACCCTCCTTCATCAAACAGGCGCTGGCCGATGCGTTGGATGGTCTGGCCAGTTATCCCACCACTCTGGGCGAGCCGCCCTTGCGCACGGCGATTGCGCAATGGTTGATGCAGCGTTACCGCCTGCCCGCGATTGACCCGAACACGCAAGTGCTACCGGTCAATGGTTCACGCGAAGCCCTGTTTGCCTTTGCCCAGACCGTGCTCGATCCGTCTGACAGCAACGCACTGGTGCTCTGCCCCAACCCGTTTTATCAAATCTATGAAGGTGCGGCGCTACTCGGCGGCGCACAGCCGTATTTCGTCAACAGCGACCCGGCGCGCAACTTCGGCTGCGACTACGCCAGCGTGCCGGAAACGGTCTGGCAGCGCGTGAAACTGGTCTATGCCTGCTCGCCCGGTAATCCAACTGGTGCCGTGATGTCACTGGCGGAATGGAAAATCCTCTTTGATCTATCCGCCCAACATGGTTTTGTGATCGCCTCGGACGAGTGCTATTCGGAAATTTATTTCCGTGACGAAGCGCCGCTGGGGGCGCTGCAAGCCGCACAGCAACTGGGCCTGCACGACTTTGCGCGACTGGTCGTGTTCAGCAGCTTGTCCAAGCGTTCCAATGTGCCGGGGCTGCGTTCCGGTTTTGTCGCCGGTGATGCCACGCTGCTGAAAAAATTTCTGCTCTACCGCACCTACCACGGCAGTGCAATGAGCCCGGCCGTACAACGCGCCAGCGTGGCCGCCTGGCTGGACGAGACCCATGTAGCAGAAAACCGCGCCCTGTATCGCCGGAAATTCGAGCACATCACGCCACTGCTGGCGCAGCATCTGGACGTGCAAATGCCGGACGCTGCGTTTTATCTGTGGGCAAAAACTCCGATTGCGGACGATGAGTTCGCACGCCGGCTGTTGCAGCAATATAATGTCACCGTGCTGCCGGGCAGCTATCTGGCGCGCACGGCAAACGGCAGCAATCCAGGCGACCAGCGCATCCGCATCGCCCTGGTCGCCAGTGTTGATGAATGTCTGGAAGCCGCGCAACGCATCGTCGAATTTACCCAGTCCTTATAGAAAACAAAAATCCATGTCCCAAGAATTGCAAAGCATCATCGAAGCCGCGTGGGAAGACCGCGCCACCCTCGCGCCCAAAACCGCACCGGCAAAAATCGGTGAAGCGGTTGAACACGTCATCGAAGAATTGAATCACGGCCGCCTGCGTGTCGCAGAAAAAATTGACGGCACGTGGACCACGCACCAGTGGATCAAGAAAGCCGTGCTGCTGTCGTTCCGCCTCGAAGAAAACGTGCCGATGGCCGCCGGTGGTTACAGCCAGTTCTACGACAAGGTGCCGACCAAGTTCGCCAACTACACCAAGGAAGATTTCGAGCGCGGCGGTTTCCGTGTGGTGCCGCCTGCCGTGGCGCGCCGTGGCAGCTTCATCGGCAAGAACGTGATTCTGATGCCGAGTTTCGTCAACATCGGCGCCTATGTCGATGAAGGCACGATGGTGGACACCTGGGCCGCTGTCGGCTCGTGCGCACAAATCGGCAAGAACGTGCATCTGTCGGGCGGCGTCGGCATCGGCGGCGTGCTGGAACCGATGCAGGCCAACCCCACCATCATCGGCGACAACTGTTTCATCGGCGCGCGTTCGGAAGTTGTCGAAGGCGTGATCGTTGAAGACAACTGCGTGATTTCGATGGGCGTCTATATCGGCCAGAGCACCAGAATCTACAACCGCGAAACTGGCGAAGTGCTGTACGGCCGCATCCCCGAAGGCTCGGTGGTGGTGTCGGGCAACCTGCCTTCCAAGGATGGTAAATACAGCTTGTATTGCGCGGTGATCGTCAAACGCGTCGATGCGCAAACGCGTTCTAAAACCGGTATCAACGAATTGTTGCGCAGCGCGGATTAAAACGGTGACAAGTGACGGGTGACCGGTGACCGGTGACGGAACACCAGACCACGAAGTGCAACGCACCGCTCGTTACCTGTCACCAGTGACTCAAAAGGGGGATAAAAAATGGCCATGGATCGACTGTTTCGCCTGATGGTGGATAAATCCGCTTCCGACCTGTTCGTCTCGGTCGGATCGCCGATCAACCTCAAGATCAACGGTATTTCGGTGCCGATCAACCAGCAGATCATGACACCTGATACCGTGTTGTCGCTGCTGGGTGAAGTGCTGACCGCTGCGCAAATCGACGATCTGAAGAAAAGCTATGAACTCAACATCGGCCTGCCAGTAGCCGATGTCGGCAGTTTCCGTCTGAGCGCATTCAAGCAGCGCGGCTCGTTTTCCTTCGTGATTCGCTACATCCCCGGGCAAATTCCGCGCTTCGACTCGCTCAATCTACCGCAGGTATTAAAGGAAGTGGTGTGCGAAAAACGCGGCCTGTTCCTGGTGGTGGGCTCGACTGGTTCGGGCAAATCGACCACGATTGCCTCACTACTCGACTATCGCAACGAAACCCTGTCGGGCCACATCCTGACGCTGGAAGATCCGATCGAATATCTGTTCCACAGCAGAAAATCAATCGTCAATCAGCGCGAAATCGGCAACGACGCGACCAGCCTGCAAATCGCCCTGAAGAACGCATTGCGCCAGGCGCCCGATGTGATTCTGATCGGTGAGATCCGCGACCGCGACACCATGTCGGCAGCCATCTCCTATGCCCAGTCCGGCCA
>JGI1358J11329_10000702_pt1 | contig 29150 bp, 28 predicted proteins | sample Subgroupgradi54m_FD_11329 | JGI IMG/M metagenome (IMG submission 11329)
TTCAGATCCTGCCGCGCCCGGTTAAAAAGCGAGACATCGGGATGCAGTTGATCCACCATCATCCGGTACCCACGGCTCGTGGGCACGCGCCCCGCGGAGGTGTGCGGCTGGGCGAGGTAGCCTTCTTCCTCCAGCGCCATCATCTCGTTCCGGATGGTGGCCGGCGACACGCCGAACCCATACGTTTCATAAATAAACTGCGACCCCACCGGCGCCGCGGTTTTGATGAACGATTCCAGAATGGCCTCTAAAATTTGCTGCTGTCGGGGATCCATGGCTTTATTGTAGCTATTTTTTCCTGGATTGTCTCAAGAGTTTTTTCACTTCACGGTCGAAGTCGGAAATGTTTTTCTTATCCCGTTCCTGGCGGTATTTCTCAAGCTCAGCATTGGCTTTCGTCTCGGCGGCTTTGGCGCTCACGGTACCGGGGCTGGTGAGCAGTTTCTTTTCGCTCAGCTTCAGGAAATCATCCAGTTTTTTAATCCATTCCGTCATTTTCATCGCGCGGCCGTTGGTCGCCTGCAGTTCGGCAAAGTCGAGGTAAAGCGAGACGATGAGATTGAGCTGCTTAATTTCCGGTTCCGTGAGGTAGTTTTTGGCCGTATGTGTATCGGCGGCAGTAATAAAATTACCCTTGAAACTGGTCAGGCCCATGAGCGGTTTTTTGGCATCCGCGCGCTTGGCAATCAGCTCCGCCGCGGTGTGGCCGTGCACAGCAAAGTGCATTTTGTTTTGCACTGTCGCAAAAAATTGCTGGGTGAGCTCCGCATCCTTCCGGTAATCGATGCTGGTGGCGTAAATATCCGTGACTTTTTGATAAAAATTCCGTTCGCTGGAACGAATGTCTCGGATGCGTTGCAGGAGTTCCTCAAAATACCTTGCGCGACCGCCCCCCTGCTTAAGCCGCTCGTCCGGCGCCGCGGTTTTGATGAACGATTCCAGAATGGCCTCTAAAATTTGCTGCTGTCGGGGATCCATGGCTTTATTGTAGAGCGCAAGACAACTATAAGTCAAAATGTGTCTTAAGGTAACTTTTGATCTGATTCATGATGGCTGGATCAATTCTGCCTATTTTTTTGATGAAGCGCGATCGATCAAAAGAATAAATGGCGCCTACTTTAATGACGGAATCCAGATAAAGCCTATTGAATGAATCTTTTTTAACCAGAATATCATCGCGCCTCATATTTTTAGCTGAAGAAGTCATCCCAACGATCGTGATTAAAGAAGAGCCCAGCAGCTTTTTATCCGATTGCACCACAATCGCAGGCCGATCTTTTTGAAATTCATGCCCAACGCTCGGATCGAATTTTGCTATAAAAATTTCACCATTTTTAAAATCAAACATAATCCGGTAAGTTCATGTAATAATCGTATTCCTCCTTGCTCATGGGTCCCAATTCCTTGAGCATGTCCAAAGCGCCCGCATCCGCCCATTCTTGTAAATAGTTGTGGTTGGTGTAAGGTGCCTCGCGCTCAAAAACCAAGTCGTAATCAATCTTTTTCCCGTCTTCAGTGATCTTCCAAGGGGCGTCCCCGTGCGAAAAATCACTGAGTTCCCGCGCGTTTTTACCGGCCAGGCGGGCCAGCTGTTTATCGATGAAATCCATTTCCGCCCCGGAAATCAGGTTGAGGTCGGGATTCGCCAGCGGAAGGTATTTTCTCTGTTCGAATTGGAAATACCGGCTCTTCACGGTTTCGATGGATTTTTCCTTTTCCATTTCCTCGATCAGGCTTTTGAATTCCACGGGCGTCGGCCCGAACTTGTTTTTGATGTACGTCGCGCCGATCAGTTTTTTCCCGTAATTTTCAAAGTAGTCAAAATCGATGAAGTAAAGGATTTTATAAAGCGCCGTCTGGCCGATGTTCGGCTGGGCGCCGACCTTGCCCAAAATATAAAGCAGGACTTCCTTGAATTTGCGTACCTTGTCGGCCGGGACGCGTATCCCCGCACCCTCGGGATGAGCTTTGGGCTTGGCTTTATCCAGGATGACTTTAGGCTCCAGCGGCGCCTCGCCCTTCAAAAAGCCGTCCAGCGAAACGCCGAACAGGGCAGCCAGCTTCTGCGCTTCGGAAACCGTGAGCTCCCGCTCGCCCTTCTCAATCTGGATATACGTCGGCCGGGACACGCCAATCACCCCCGCCATGTATTCCTGCGTGTAACCCCGCTTCTTCCTGAGCTGTTGTAGATTGATGCCCGCCATAGCCCCATGCTAAAGAATGTCGGAAATATTGTCAATGGATATGTTTGAATTGTTTACAGACTGTCTCCACATGAGCTCGATTTTGGAGCGGCTACGTTATTCGATGACTTTTAAGTAATCCTGAATACGGTTTTTATCTTCACGCTCCTTTTCGCCTTTAAAATACAGTTCGATGAATTCAATGAACTTAATTTCTTTTGTTTTTTCATGGTACGCGTAAATGATACGCAAGGATGAACCTCTCAGATATCTGCAAAAAAGCCTGGCTTTTACAATCCTAACCCCTTTTTGAGCCGCCAGAACATTAAAATGTTTACCTGCACCCAATGGAAATTCCCGGAGTACTTTTTTGAGTTCCTCCAAATCCTCCGATAGAGATAGGTATTTGTTTTGGAATCTTTTAAATTCTTTCCGAAATTCAGAGGTTTCCTTAAAGTTCATCGCTGTAATTTTTTACCGAGTGTTCATGCCCACGATAAAATACTGTTTCATAACTAATAGGTTCACCCATTTTATGAACCCGCCATGGAACGTCAGCATGGGAATATTCGCTCAAGTCCTTTGCGTTTTTATCGCTGAGTCGTAAAAGCACATCGTCGATAAGTTGCTTTTCTTCCGCGGAAAAAGCGGTTAAATCCGGTGGCCGTACCGGAAGATACTTCTTTTGTTCATATTGAAAATATTTGCTTCGAACGATATCTATTTCACCTTTCCTTTTCATATCTTCAACAATTTTCTTGAATTCCACAGGCGTAGGGCCATGATGATTCTTAATATAAGTCGCGCCAATCAGTTGCCGCTCGTATTTTTCATAAAAATCAAAATCGATAAAATAAAGAAGCTTATAAAGTACTGTTTCCCCGACATTTGGCTTAGCACCAACTTTTTGTAAAATGTAGAGAAGCACCTCTTTGAACTTCTTAAGGTTCTTTTGGGGGACATGGATACGGATATCGGGTTTTGTTGGAACGGGGGATTCTTTTACTTCCGAAAAGGAAACGTTAAAGCTTCCGCCGGATTCTCCGCTCAGTAATAGCGCTGTCGAAACACCAAAAACATTCGCTAAATTTTTAAGGTCAGAAACCGTTGGCTCCCGTTTGCCTTTTTCAATTTGAATATACGTGGGGCGCGACATGGCAAGGTCATGAGCTACCCGCGATTGAGACAGACCGCGCTGATTTCGGAGCTGTTGAATAAGCATGTGAAGTGGTTTTTGAGACATAGGACAAAGAATTTATTTGTTTTTCTTTGACTTCATTATAGCCCAAAGCAATGTAAAAAGTCAAGACACATTGGCATGTAAGAAAACTTGACACTAGGGCTTGGTCCATCTAAAATTAAGAATGTTTTTACTTCTTTATTTCAAATTTTATGTCTGAAGATGCAGCCGGTATGCGAGGAGAAAGATCCCGTAACAAAAACGGCCTCCTGCGCGACAAGCGCGACGATACACACATGGGTACCATTGAAAAGCAGTATAATCGTGACTTCGGTGTCCGCACCGATATGAAGCTGGGGAATTACCTTAAAAAAAATCACATCCCCTCGTTGAATGATTTGATAACGGGAAAATAGTAGTTTTAGGAAGGTGACAAAGTTTTAGCTAAGCTGTTACGCTCCTCAAGTCTAACCATTGTTGGTAGGTCATGTCTTTGTGATCTTTATGAAACTGCGTGAAGGTTTTTGCCTTAGCTTCTGCAACTAAAATGGGATACGATTTCTCATTAGAAATTTCCTCAAGTCTTTGTTTCGCCCCCCTTCTTTTTTCAATAAGTTCAGGCACTACATCTGCCGCCCTAATATCAGTCTTTGCCTCTATAATATGCCTTATACAGACCAGCTGCTCTTTTGCATGTTTTATTTCGTAATTTAATTCGAAAATTTTTCCGGTAATTCCTTGCAGGCATTGTTCGTGACGTTCTAATATTGCAGATTCCCTATCACATGAAGAACGAATTGATCTGTTTATTATAATTAATAAAATAATAAGAATTAATACAGAAAAAATTATTAATGTAACCATAATTTAAAGAAAAAATAATCACCCCCCATGACACTTCTTGTACTTTTTCCCGCTGCCGCACGGGCACGGATCATTACGGCCGGCCGCCGGAGCCGAAGGGGCAGGGGAGGAAGCGGTCACGCGTTGGGCGACGGCTTGGGCGGGGGTTAGCATGGGCTGGGTTAAACTGGAGCGCTGGAGGTTGCCTTCGATGGCGTCTTCGTTGGTTTGCAGGTTTTTGGGAGCCTCTTCTTTGTCCGGCGGCGCTTCCACGCTGATCTGCACTTTAAAGAGCGTGTTCACGACGTTGTGCTGAATGGAGGCGAGGAGCTTGCGGAAAAGTTCAAATCCCTCCCGCTTGTATTCAATCAGAGGATCGCGCTGGCCGTAGCCGCTCAAGGCCACGCTCTCGCGGAGCTGGGTCATCTGGTCCAGGTGTTCCATCCACAGGCCGTCGACCACGTGCAAAGACACCCGTTTTTCAACATCGCGGAGCATCCGGGGATCGGGAAGGTTTTTTTCTTTGGCGGCGTATTCGGAGTGGAGTAAATTTGTCAGCACCTCGGTCATCCGCTCGGGCGACTCTATTTTTTCAAGGTCGGCCACCGATATTTTTTTGGCCTCATGCGGCAAAAGGGCGTTGATCCCGTTCGCCATCTCCTCAAAATTCCACTCGCTCGTGATTTCATTCATCGTGTGCGCCGTCACAAGCTGTTTAACTTCGTGGGCCATCATTTCCAGAATGTCGGCTTTCAGATCCTCCTGCGCCAGAATTTTGAAACGCCGGGCGTAGATGATTTCACGGTGCTTGTTCATCACGTCGTCGTATTCCAAAATATGTTTGCGGATGTCGAAGTGATGGCCTTCCACGCGTTTTTGGGCGTGCTCGATACTGCGGGTGATCATGCGGTTTTCAATCGGCATGTCTTCGGGGAGGCCGAGGCGCTCCATCATGGATTTGATTTTTTCCGCTCCGAAAAGCCGCATCAGGCTGTCATCCATCGACACGTAAAACCGGCTCAGCCCCGGGTCGCCCTGGCGGCCGGAACGGCCGCGGAGCTGGTTATCGATGCGGCGGGATTCATGCCGTTCGGTGCCCAAGACCGCGAGTCCCCCGAGCTCTTTAACACCCGGCCCCAGCTTAATATCGGTTCCGCGGCCGGCCATGTTGGTGGCAATGGTCACGGCCCCCCGTTCCCCGGCGCGCGCGATGATTTCGGCTTCCTTTTCATGGAATTTGGCGTTCAGCACCTGGTGCGGAATGCCTTTTTTCTCGAGTTTTTTGGAAAGCATTTCCGAGGTTTCCACCGAAATCGTGCCCACCAGCGCCGGCTGTCCGCGGGAATTGAGTTCCGCGATGGCATTCACGATCGCCCCGAATTTTCCGGAGGCGTTCTTAAAAATCAGGTCGGGTTTGTCGTCGCGCGTCACATTTTTGTGCGTGGGAATCACCAGCGTTTCCAATCCGTAAATCTTGTAAAACTCCTCTTCCTCCGTCTTCGCCGTACCGGTCATGCCGGCGAGCTTTTTATACAGGCGGAAGTAATTCTGGAACGTGATGGTGGCCAGCGTGCGGCTTTCGCGCTTCACTTCCACATTTTCCTTCGCTTCAATGGCCTGGTGCAGTCCGTCCGAATAGCGGCGGCCGGGCATCAGGCGCCCCGTGAATTCATCCACAATCAAAATCTCGCCTTCCTTCACCACGTAATCCACATCCCGTTTAAAAATGCCCTGCGCCTTCAGCGCCTGTTCAATATGATGCACTTCCATGAAACCGGCCTGGGTGTAAATGTTTTCCACGCCCAGGAGCTGCTCCATTTTGGCGATGCCTTCTTCACTCAGAGTGGCGGCGCGGGCTTTTTCATCAATGGCGAAATGTTTTTCGGGTTCGAGCTGGCGCACCAGCTGGGCGTATTGCAGATATTTTTGCGTGGATTCTTCGGCGGGGGCCGAAATGATGAGCGGGGTGCGGGCTTCGTCGATCAAAATCGAGTCGACTTCATCCACAATCGAGTAGTAAAGCGTGCGCTGGACGCGATGCTCCAGCCGCGTAGCCATGTTGTCGCGCAGGTAATCAAAACCGAATTCATTGTTCGTGCCGTACGTGATGTCGGCCGCGTACGCCTCACGCCGCTCTTCCGGACTGATCCCGTGCACAATCACGCCGACTTTCAATCCCAAATACCGGTAAATCACTCCCATCCAGGCGGCATCGCGTTTGGCCAGGTAATCGTTCACGGTGACCAGGTGCGCCCCCTGCCCGGCCAGGGCGTTTAAGTACATGGGCAAAGCGGCCACGAGCGTTTTTCCCTCGCCGGTTTTCATTTCGGAAATTTTGCCCTGGTGGAGTACAATCCCGCCGATGAGCTGGCAATCAAAGGGCACCATGTCCCATTTTGATTCCTCTTTGCCGAGCGAGTAAGGCGTGCCCACCAGCCGGCGGCAGGCGTTTTTAACCACGGCAAACGCTTCAACGAGCAAGTCGTCCAGGGTTTCCCCTTGCTTAAAACGCTCCTTGAATTCGGCGGTTTTGGCTTTCAGCGCCTCCTCCGAAAGGGATTGGGTTTCGGTTTCTTTTTGGTTGATCGCCGCGACGAGAGGGCGGATTTTTTTGAGCGCCTTCTCATTCGGGTCGCCGATGAGGAAATTGACGATTCGGGTTAGCACTCTGGCATTATAATCGCCGACCCCTCAATTGACAATGAGAAGCCCGTACGAGTAAGATAAGCCCGTTCAATTTTTAAGTTTTTTTTATGATGTACTATCACCGACGGCCGCAGGAACGAAGGACCCGCGAATACTTTATGCCTTTCTTCATGATCCTGATGCTCGGGGTCATTTTGGTTTTCGGATGGAGAATCCTGAACACGTTTCTCGTCAGCGGAAGCCAGGCCACCAGCAATGAGCGGGCTTTTTTAAACATCGAGAATGGCAGTGTGAAAGCCATGGCGGCCGACGCGACAGAATGGGCCAGCGTTCCCGATAAAATTTACCTGTACCGCGGGGAAAAACTGAAAACCGAAGCCGATGGCCGCGCTTCGCTGAACTTTTGGGATCAGGGATCGGTGCGCCTGGATAAAGACTCCCAGCTGAACCTGGTAACCCTCAAGCGGAAAAATGAAACGAATACGATCGAATCCACCCTGGCCGCGGGGAATGCCTGGGTAACCCTGAAACCTTTTACCGATGCTGATTCCAGCTTTGCCCTGAACACCGATTGGCTCACCGTGAATACCCGTGGAGGCGCTTTGGCCATTACGAATCCCGGAACCGTGTACGCCCTGGAAGGCAGCGCGACGATTGAGGTTAAAAAAGACAAAACCGTCCTTAAAACCTACACGCTGGGCATCGGTCAGGAATTCATGCTGACCCAGGACGCGCTGGATGGGCTAGGGCGGAATGAATCTCCCGAATTGATTTTCGCGATCAGTGACAGCTTCAAGCAATCCGACTGGTATCAATGGAATCAGGCCAAAGAAATTGGAGGAACCACGCCGACAACTGTCACTCCTTCCCCAGCGTCGCCCAGCGCTCCTGTGACTTCTCCCAGCCCAGCCGCGACGACGGCTCCTGCCACGACCTCCCTCGTTTCCACGACCGGCGCTCCGCCTGCCCCTCAAATCACGGATCCGGGTAAAAATGGGGATAAAGTCACGCTCACCAATGTCGAGGTGACCATCAAAGGCACGGTGGACGCTTCAGCCGCGGCCGTGATCGTTAACGATTACCAGCTCCAAAAATACCAGCCCGGCAGTAAAGCCTTTTCGTACGTCGCCTCAACCCGCTACGACAACCTGAAAGCCGGTGAAAATGAATTTAAGATTTATGCCAAAAACGAAGCGGGTACGCTGAGCCCCGTAGCCATGATCACGCTGGTGCTTCCCCAAAGTGTCATCGACGCGCATCCTGTCACCGCTCCTTCCACCGCGGCTTCTCCGTCCGCCACCGGCACGGGCGGTGTCACCATCACCGATCCCAATGGCGGCAAAGACACCATCACCGCCGAAACGCAAATCGACCTCAAAGGCATCGTGCCTGCCACCACCGCCAAAGTGGTTGTGAATGACTATGCTTTGTCGCGTTACACCCCAGGCAGCACCGCCTGGAGTTACAAAGCCTACAGTTCCATGGGCAGTCTGGAAATCGGGAAAAAGAATGTGTACGTGGTCACGGCTTATGACGCGGAGAATAAAGAACTCGGCCAGGATTCAATCACGATCGACGTCCAGAGCCAGGGCGCTCCGGTTATCACCATCCCCACCGCTCACAGCGCTTACATGACCAACCTCGATGAACTCGTCATTGGCGGCCCCGTCGGCAAATGGGTACAGCTGATGTACGTGAATAGCCAAAAAATGTTGAATTACATCCCCGGTTCCGAAAAATGGAGCCACACCGTCAAACTCGAAGTCGGCAAAAACACCTTCAGCGTTTATGGCGAAACCAACGGCGTCAAAACCCCTCCTGCATCGATTGAGATCACGTATCAGCCTTGATTTGGTGAATTTTACAGGTAGTGCTACTATACATCCATGAAATTCACCCGAACAAAAAAGCTTGTTTTTTTCAATAATAAAGGCGGAGTTGGAAAAACGACCTTGGCCTATAATCTGGGAGTTAAATTCGCGGAAATGGGCTACAAAACAGTGCTGGTGGATCTGGATCCGCAGTGCAATCTTTCCCGGCTCTCGCTGGGATCCATTTTTGAAGATAACTTATTCTCTGATTCGCAAAAAAGCATCTATTCTGTTTTGAGCGGAATTGTAAGAGGGGGGGCCGACATAGACACCTCTGTGCAATTTGAAAAAGTCGGCCCCACGGATCATTTGTTTATTCTGCCCGGGAGCCTCAAACTGTCTGAATATGAAAATTCCCTTATTTCTTCCTATGGCGAAGCGGCGCAGGGAACGGAAAGAGGATTTTTTGTAACGAGCGCGATTGATCGGTTTCTTACAGAGAAAGGGCTGTCGGAGGAGATTGATCTTTTTATTATTGATACCTCTCCAAACCTGAATCTTCTGAATAGGGTCATTTTTCTGGGGACGGATTATTTCGTGACGCCATTAATGCCGGATGCGTTTTCTGTTCAGGGGATTCAGAATTTAGGCACTACCTTTGAACAATGGAAGGACAATTGGAAGAAAACAGCGAGAGTTCTTGCAAAAGACAAAGGAATTTCACACACCAAAGTGCTGGACGGAGAAGGCTTATTTATTGGCTATATCATCAATTCATACAACCAGTATTCAAAAAAACCGATCAAAAATAATGAGGAATGGATAGCAAAAATACCCGGTTTTATAAAGAAATATTTGTCTGAGAAACACTGCCGTAATGGACTGGTTGAAAAATCCTGGAAGGAAAAACTGGCATTGATTAAAGATTATGGCCAATTATCTCCGTTATCACAAATTAAAAATAAAGCGATTTTTAATCTTGATCCGAAAATAGATGACTTTGATGTGGCAGGTACAAAAGAAAGCCTGGAGCAATCAAAAGAAGAATTTAGCATACTGGCGAACAATGTCCTTGAAATTTTGAAGCAATTTTGAGCCCATGAACGAAAAGGAAGTTATAAGAGCTTACCGGATATACCTCGCCTTATTTTCATTGTGTTCATCGAGGGTTTTTCCGTAATGTACATTCCCGTCGCTGTCGTGCAGGTAATACCAGTAAGGCGTGCTTTCGGCGTGCAGGGCCGCGCGCAGGCTGGAGACACTGGGATTGGAGATAGGCCCCGGGGGCAGGCCGCGGTATTTGCGGGTGTTGTAAAGTGAATTGACCTGCAAGTCCTCATAACTCAACCCCCCGCTGGTGCGCCCGAGGGCGTACAGAATGGTGGCGTCGGCATCGAGCCCCCGGTTGGCGTCCGCGCGCTTCCATAAAATATCCGCGATACGGGGGCGCTCGGCGGGATCGCGCTCTTCCCGTTCCACAATGGAGGCCATGATCACGATTTGTTGAAGCGTCCGCTGGCTTTTTTGAATCGCCCCCCAGTCATCGTCCAGCCGGTTCCGGAAGGTCTGGAGTTGGCGTTTGATGAATCCCCGAATGCTGAAATTCGCCGGATCAGTGAAGTAGGTGTCAGGGTACAAATAGCCTTCGAGGGACTTTTTTGCCTGCCTGCCGGCAGGCAGGGGCAGGAAATCGAATTCCGGAAATGAACAGGTCTTCACGCAATTCATGAATTCATCAGCCGTGGTGAGCCCGAGCTCTTCGAGTTTTTCTCCCATCTGGCGGGCCGTCCAGCCCTCCAAAAGGGTTACGGAAAGCTGTTGGGTTTTGCCGGAGGTCACGGCCTCGGCAATTTCGGCCAAAGTAAGACGGGGGGAAAGCACCACGCGACCCGTCTTTATTTTTTCCGCCAACCCTTCGCGTTCCATGTAAAAACGAAAAACCGTGGCGCTGCGGATCAGACCCCTTTCTTCCAATTGGTCGGCGAGTGCCTGGGCCGTCGTGCCGGAACGGATGTCGAAAACAATGTTCTCTTTACTCAAGGGATCCACCGCGGAGCGGAGCGAAACCGTGTAAAAATGGTAAGCCCCAAAAACCAGGGTCACGGCAACGATAAGAAGAAACCATTTTTTCATACGGATCATAATCTCACGCACCCAGCCCCATGTCGCCCATCACCCCTTTCATTTTTTCCGCTGCGATGCTCTGGGCTTTTTTGACGGCTTTGTTCGCCGCGTCCACCAGGGCTTTGGCGATTTTTTTAGAATCAGTCAGTCCTTCGGCAATCACCACATCCAAAAAAAGCTGTTCGCCGTTCACCGTCACCTTCACCCCATCGGTTTCGGCTTCGATGTGGATGTTTTTAAGCTGCTGCTTGATTTCTTTGGCCTGTTTTTGAAGGCGGTAAAGGTCTTTCGCCTTGTCGAAGAATCCCATGGGCTCATCCTACCATGACGAAAAGACCTTGCCAACTTTTTGGAACTTCGCTACTCTAACCTGGCTAAAAGGAGACCCCATTATGATTTACGCCATCAAAAAGCAGAATGAATCGAATGAACGCCTGATCAGCCGGTTCAAAAAACTGGTGCAGCGCAGCCGGATCATCATCGAATCCAAAAACCGGAAAACCCACAAGCACAAGCCCAAAAAAGGCCATATCCGGCAGGCAGCGATACTCCGAGCGGGATTTCGCAAAGAACGGGAAATGAACCAGTTCGCAAGCTAGCTTACTATGAAGATCCCCATCGTTACGATTGTCGGGCGACCGAATACGGGGAAGTCCACGCTTTTTAATCGTTTGGCCGGGGAGCGCAAGGCCATCGAAAGCCCCGAGGCCGGCACTACCCGCGACCGCATTTCGGCGAAAATCGAGCACCGCACACTCGACTTTCTTTTAGTCGACACGGGGGGCATCGAATTCGGCAAAGCGGGCTCCTCCATCGAATCGGACGTCCGCCTGCAGGCCAAAATCGGCATCGAGGAAGCGGACGTGATTTTATTCGTGATCGAGGGAAGCGGAACCCTGATGGCTGAAGATTTAAAGGTGGCGGACTATTTGCGGAAATCGGCTCAGAAAAAACCGATCCTGCTCATCGCCAATAAATGCGACCGCCCGCTGGGGGAAGGGGAGCTGGCCAACCTGTATCAATTGGGGTTGGGGGATCCGTTGCCCCTTTCGGCCCTGCACAATCAGGGGACTCAGGAACTTTTGGAGCAAATCGTCGGCCTTCTGAAAAAAAAGCATTTTCCGGTCAAGGGCTCCGAGGCGTGGAACGATGCCGTGAAACAGGGGGAGGCGCAGGATTTTGTGGCGCTGGTGGGGAAGCCCAATGTGGGCAAGTCCTCGCTCATCAACGCGCTTTTGGGGCAGAACAAGCTGATCGTTTCCCCGATTCCCGGCACCACCCGCGACGCGGTGGACAGTCTGATCCAGCACGAAGGGGCGCTTTACAATTTCATCGATACCGCGGGCTTAAGAAAAAAAAGCAAATGGGAGGGGATTGAATACTACAGCGCCTTGCGTTCGCTCGAAGCCATCGGGCGCTCGGACGTGGTGCTGGTGGTGATCGACTCTTCGGAAATTCCGGGCCATCAGGATCAGCAAATCGTGCACGAAGTGCTGGCGGCGGGCAAAGGGCTCATCCTTTTGGCCAACAAATGGGATCTTGAAAAAGAAGAGGGTGAAAAAGAGGAAAAACGGCGCGAGGCCTACATCCGCCGCCTGCAGAATAAATTCCCGTTCATCCCCTGGGCGCCCGTGGTTTTCACCTCGGCCGTCACCAAAAAAAACCTGAGAAACCTGTTTGCTCAAATCAATATTGTCCGGGCGGAGCGGCAAAAACGGATCTCCACGGGGAGCCTGAACCGCTTCATCGCGCAGGTCCTCGCCGAACACCATCCCACGGGCACCAAAAGTGTGCGCCCCAAGCTATATTACCTGACGCAAGCCGACGTTAAACCGCCTCATTTTGTGCTTTTTGTGAACAGGGAAGACGCCTTCCACTTTTCCTACGTGCGGTACATGGAAAATCGGCTCCGGGAAAAATTCGGGTTCGCGGGAACGCCCATCCGGCTCACTTTTGAGGAGAAGCCGCGGCGACAGATCGGAGATACAAAACGAAGGTCTCGGCGGAAGTAAAACGGGCCTCCTGTCCATTCACATAAATGGTGGGCGTGGAATTCACGTTACGCCGGAACCCTTCCGCCACGTCGCCTTTCACCAGGTCTTTTTTTGTGCCGCCGGTCAGGCACGCCTTGAATTTGGTTTCATCAAGCCCCAGTGTTTTGGCCATCGAATAAAGAAGGTCGGAGTTCAGCTTGGTCTGATTTTGGAACGTCAGATCCACATACTCCCAGAACTTCCCCTGGTCGGCCGCGCATTCGCTGGCTTCGGCCGCCTGGAAGGCAAATTCGTGCTGGGGAAGGGGGAAATGGTAATACGCCATCCGCGCCACCTGGGGAACCGATTCAATGGCCTGTTTCACCTGGGGGCTGATGTATCCGCACGCCGGACATTGAAGGTCCGAAAATTCTTCCACGAGCACGGGAGCGTTATCGTTCCCCAAAAAATGGCGGGCGGAACGGGGTTCCGAAAGCGTGCAGGCGGAAAGGATGAGACCAGCGATAAAAAGAAATATAATTTTTTTAGGCATAAAAAAAGATCAATTGGCTCGATTGTAAACCCATTGTCTTGGGGGTGCAACTTTGGTACAGTGGAACTCCGTAAAACCCCCATGTCCCTTTACCTTAAATACCGGCCTCAGGATTTTGCCACCATGGTGGGGCAGGACGCCGTCGTGACGACGCTGAAAAACGCGATCCGCCGGCAGGCGCTCACGCACGCGTATCTTTTTTCAGGGCCCCGGGGCACGGGCAAAACGTCGCTGGCCCGCATCATCGCCAAAGCCATCAACTGCCTGGCCCTGCGCGACGGTTTTGAGCCCTGCAATGCCTGTTCCATCTGCAAAGACGTGAATCAGGGGCGTCTGGTGGATTTGATCGAAATCGACGCCGCCTCGAATCGGGGTATCGATGAAATCCGCGAGCTCCGGGAAAAAATCCTGTTCGCCCCCACTCACGCGCGATCCAAGGTATACATCATCGATGAAGTGCACATGCTCACCAAAGAGGCCTTCAACGCGCTCTTAAAAACCCTGGAAGAGCCACCGGAACACGCTTATTTTATTCTGGCCACCACCGAGGCGCATAAAATTCCCGAAACCATCGTTTCGCGCTGCCAGCAATTCCTGTTCAAGCGCATCGACGCGGCGAGCATCCAAAAACAACTCGAATTCATCGCGTCGCAGGAAAAAATCACCGCCGAAGCCGAAGCGCTGGCCTTGATCGCCCGCATGGCGAATGGGGGACTCCGGGACGCGATCGGGCTTTTTGAGCAAATGAACCTGGACGCTCATGTCCGGTATGAACAGGTGGCGCTGAACCTGGGGCTGGCCGGAGGAATGATGGTGCAATCGTTCTTCGAAGCGCTCCGCGACCGGCAGGCTCTGCGGGCGCTGGAGGTCATCAATCAGGTGAACAATCAGGGTAAAAATCTGGATCAATTCGCCGGCGAATTCATCCACTTCCTCCGGGAGCAAATGCTTATCAGCCTGGATAACCCCCAAAATCTGGAGCGGGTTTTACGGCTGATTGAAACCTTCTCCGAAGCCAAACGGGGCATCCATCAGGCCCTGATCCCGCAGCTGCCGTTGGAAGTGGCCGTCTTAAAGACCTGCGCTCTGGAAGGCATGGCCGCTCCCGAGGCCGTCAAAAAGGAAACATTTTTCGCCCGCGCACCTGAAAAAGAAAAAACCGCTGCACCCTCCGCCAAAGGCGGATCCTCCCCTGGAGGAAAAGAAGAAGTCGCCGAAGACTCGGGCGAACTGACGCTGGAGGGAATGAAGGGGCAATGGTCCCGGGTGATCCAGGCCATCGAAACCCCTTTCATCCGCGTGTCTTTTGCCGACGCGGAACCGATTCGATTTGAAAAGGGAGACCTTCATCTGGAATTCAAATCCAGATCCATGATGGAAAAAATCGAAAGTAAAACCAATCAGGCCCAGGTTCAGTCCGCGTTCCAGGCCATTTTTAACCGGAAAATCAAACTGAAAATGGAGATGAAAAAAGTGAATTTAAAACCGATCGCTACCCCGGCGGACATGGCCAAAGAGGTTTTTGGAAGTTAAACGTTAACGAAAACCGCATGACCGGCAAAAACACCCTGCGGCAGTCTATTCTGGATTTCCGGCGATCGCTGAATCCGGAGGTGGTGGCCCAAAAAAGCCAAAAGATCGCCCAAACCCTCGAAGCCCTGGCCGTTTTTAAAAAAGCCACCCGAATCCTTTTTTATTACCCCGTGAACGGGGAAGTGGATCTTTTGGCTCTCATCCAAAAATGCCTGACTAAAAAACAACTTTTTCTGCCCGCGATTGTGGATGAAAACACCTTTGAAGCCCGCCCTTTAAAAAATCTCTCGACGCTGACTCCCGGCAAAAAGGGAATTCCGGAACCCGCGGAAGGCCCGCCGACCAACGCCCTCGATTTAATCGTGGTGCCGGGAGTGGTGTTTGACCCCCAGGGGCATCGTATCGGCACAGGAAAGGGGTATTACGACCTTTTTCTCACTCGCTATCCAGACGCTTTTAAAATCGGCGTCGCCTACCACGAACAAATCGTTGAAAACTGTCCGCAAGATCCGTATGATATTCCCATGGATTTAGTCATTACCGACCAGAAAACCTATGAAAACCGCCTCGCTTAAATCACAGGATCCCGCCGTTTTTAAGGCGCTTCAGGGCGAAACCCGCCGCCAAAAGGAGGGTATGGAACTGATCGCGTCCGAAAATTATGTGTCGTCGGCCGTGCTCGAAGCCCTGGGCAGTATTTTCACCAATAAATATTCCGAAGGCTACCCGGGTCGCCGCTATTACGGAGGGCAGGAGTACACTGATCAGGTGGAAACGCTCGCGATCGAACGGGCCAAAAAGCTCTTTGGCGCCGAGCATGTGAACGTCCAGCCGCTCTCCGGCGCGCCCGCCAACGTGGCCGTGTATTCGGCCCTGCTCCAGCCGGGAGATACCATTTTAGGCATGGACTTGTCCCATGGGGGGCATCTGACGCACGGACATCCCGTGACGTTCATGGCCAAAATCTTCCGCTTCATCCGCTATAAAATGAAGAATGTCGAAACGGGGGAAATCGACTTTGATGAACTCGAGGCCGTCGCCAAAAAAGAGAAACCCAAGATGATTTTGGCCGGCTTTTCGGCTTATCCGCGCGAACTCGATTACGCCCGCTTCCGCGCGATCGCGGATAAAGTCGGCGCCCTCGCCATGATGGACATGGCCCACATCGCGGGGCTCGTGGCCGGCAAGCAACTTAAAAATCCCGTGGCTTACGGGTTCGATGTAGTGACCACCACCACCCACAAAACCCTCCGCGGCCCCCGCGGCGGCATGATTTTATGCAAAAAAGAACTGGCGGAACGTATCGACAAAGCCGTGTTCCCCGGCCTGCAGGGCGGCCCCCACATGAATAACATCGCCGCCAAAGCCGTGGCTTTTGGGGAGGCGCTCAAACCCGCGTTTAAGGTTTACGCCGCCCAGGTCATCAAAAACGCCAAACGCCTCGCGGAAGAACTCATGAAGCGGGGCGGCAAGCTCGTCACCAACGGCACCGACAATCACATGATGCTCATGGATACCGTCACTTCCTTCGGCAAAAGCGGACACGAGGCCGAAACGATTCTGGATCAGGTGGGAATCACGCTGAACAAGAACATGATCGCCGATGACCCCCGTTCCCCGCGCGACCCTTCGGGCGTGCGCCTGGGCACTCCCGCCATCACCACCCGCGGCATGAAAGAAAAGGAAATGGTGAAAATCGCGGAATGGATGGTGGAGGCGATCCGCCACGGAGGCGACCCGCGCGTCCTTTCCGCCCTCAAAAAAGAGGTGAAAACCCTTTGCCTTAAGTTCCCCGTCCCCGGAATTAAAATTTAAAATTTAGCATTTAAAATTTTCTTATCATGTCCTCCTGGATTAAAAAAGGGCTTCTGGCCCTGCTCATCAGTATCAGCGTTGTCGGGTCCGCCTCCGTGTGGGCGTACACCGATGTCCCCTCGGATTCGCCGTATTATTACGCGGTGGAGTTTTTGCGGCGCCTGGACATCCTTTCCGATAAAGTCAGTGAACTAAAAGTGGATATGCCGATCACCCGGGCTGAATTCATCCGCTATCTGGTGCAGGTGAATAACCGGAAGTTCAAAGCGGATGACAAGCCCGTTAAACTGCCTTTTAAAGATACGCGCAACAACGCCTGGTACGCCTCTTATTTTGACGAAGCCATTCGCCTGGGAATTCTGGATGAAAATGAAAAAAAAGTCCGCCCCTTCGAGAATATCCGAAAAAGCGAAGCGCTGGAGCTCCTGTTCCACAGCAAAAGCATTCCCATTCCCAAGGTGTACCAGGGGGATGTGCCGTACCGGGACCTTAAAGACAGCCCGCTCGCCCCGATGGTGATGCGCGCCTTGCAGCTTAAAATCACGACCCCTCAAAGCAAAACGCTTTTCGGACTCAGCCAGCGGCTTAAAAAAGCGGATGCCATCCTGATGGTTTTTCTGATGGAAGAAGTCACGGTGGCCCCGCCGGAGCTAAAAGAACAGGCCCAACCGGAAACCGCCCTGAATGAAGATTTTAAACTGCAGAAAATCATCACCGCGTGGAAACTGCTTCTCAAAAATTACGTCGACAAAGACAAGCTCGACCCAACGGCGCTCGGCGACGCGGCGCTTCACGCCCTGATGAAATCGCTCGATGATCCGTATTCGGTTTATTTGGATGAAGCGGAAAATGCTTCTTTTTCGGATGACCTGGGCGGGCATGTGGAAGGCATCGGCGCCATGGTGGGATTCGATAAAGATAAAAACCTCAGCATCATCGCCCCCATCGCCGATTCCCCGGCCGAAAAGGCAGGCCTAAAGCCGGGCGACATCATCCGGCTGGTGAATGGGACGGACATAAAGGGCATGGCCCTGGAAAAAGCGGTCAGCCTCATCAAAGGCCCCAAGGGGACTTCCGTCACGCTCAGTATCGAACGGGCGGGGCAACCCCTCGACGTCACCATCGTGCGGGACGCGATCATCATCAAAGCCCTGTCTTTCAGCATCAAAGACGGGAACATCATGTACATTCACCTCCTGCAATTCAGCCAGAGTTCTCCTCAGGAATTTGCTAAAGTGGCCGAGGCCATCAAGGCCAATTCGGATATTAAAGGGATTGTGCTGGACATGCGCGATGACCCGGGTGGGTTGCTCGACGCCGCGCTGAGCATCCTGAACCACTTCTTAAAACCCGAATCCGCCGCCGTCAAAATCAAATACAACGCCTATAGCTACACCCAATACGCCACGGGCCCCGCGGAACTGGGGAATTACCCCCTGATGGTGATGATCAACAAGGGCAGCGCTTCCGCCTCGGAAATCGTGGCCGGCGCCCTGCAGGATTTTAAAATCGGTACCGTGGTGGGAACCCAAAGCTTTGGCAAGGGCACCGTGCAGGAACTCAATTACTTCAAAGACAAATCCAGCATCAAAATGACCATCGCCAAATGGCTCACGCCGCTCGGGCATAGCATCCAGGGGCAGGGGATTACCCCGGACATCGAGATCCCCGTACCCGAAGGCCAAACCAGCGAGGATTTCCAGCTTGCCCGCACACTCCAGCTCCTGCACCAACGCATGAATGCCGCCCAGTAACCCCCTCATCCTCGCCTCCGGCAGCGCCCAGCGCAAACGGATTTTAAAACAACTGGGAATCCGGTTCCGCGCCATCCCGAGCCGTGTGGATGAAAACCCCGGCCGCCTCCGGTCGCCTGTGGCCATCGCTAAACACCTGGCCCTCAAAAAAGCCCGCGCCGTGGCCCGGCGCCACCCGAACTCATGGGTGCTCGGCGTGGACACGCTGGTGGTATTGCGGAATGGAAAAATCTCCGGAAAACCGAAGAATAAAGCCGAAGCCAAAGCCGTTTTAAAAACCTATCGCGGCGCCCATTGCGATGTGATTTCCGGCATCGCGCTCGTGAACTGTTCGCTCAAAAAAGAACAGGTGATGGCCGAACGCACCCGCCTTTACTTCCGGAACTTCACCGAAAAAGACATCGACGCGTATCTCGCCAGCACCTCCCGTTGGCGCAACTCCTCCGGCGCCATGACCATCGAAGGCGTGGGCGAGCGCTGGGTAAAGCGTTTGGATGGCGATTACTGGAACGTGGTGGGCCTGCCGGTGGTGACGCTGAAGAAGATGCTTCAAAACTTGCCTTGCTTTTAGCGACCAGGCCGACCTACCCCGAAAAGGGTCTGGTGTAAGATCCACACCAAGTTTGTGTGGATCATGTGTGGATCACACACAAAGCTTACACATGGGTTAAAAGGGGCGATGAGGGCAACCAGGCCAACAGCAAGGCCGGCGCTTCCGAAGGCATTTCTTCTTGCGACCCAAAATCCTCTCTGTTAAGATTTTTTTGGCCTTAAATTTGAATCCATGCGCCTCTCCATTTGATGACAAATAATAAATCCCAAATCATCATCTACAAAACTGAAGACGGTCAGACTAAAATTGATGTACGATTTGACGGAGAAACTGTCTGGCTCACTCAGAATGCTTTGGCGGAGCTTTTTCAGTCCAGCAAGCAAAACATTGGTCAACATATCAAAAACATTTTTGAAGAAGGTGAACTAGAGCCAAATTCAACTGTAAAGAATTTCTTTACAGTTCAAAAAGAGGGCTCCCGTGAAATAACCAGGGAGCTTGAATATTACAACCTCGACCTCATCATCTCTGTTGGCTATCGGGTCAAAAGCAATATTGCCACTTCGTTTCGCCAGTGGGCAACGTCGAGGTTGCGGGAATATATGGTTAAAGGGTTTGTGCTGGATGACGAACGGCTCAAAAACCCCGATCTGCCTTTCGACTATTTTGAAGAGTTGCTCAAGCGGATTCAGGAAATCCGCACCTCGGAAAAGCGGTTTTATCGAAAAGTGACCGATATTTACGCCACCAGCGTGGATTACGACCCGACCCATGAAATGAGCATTAAATTTTTCCAGACCGTCCAAAACAAAATGCATTGGGCGATCACAGGTCAAACCGCCGCTGAGCTCATCAGTACCCGTGCTGATAGCGCAAAACCTTATAGTTGATCGGCAAATCTAACCCGAAGAAAAAATGAAATTGAATTCCATGCGTCTCTCCATTAAAAACGCCGACCAGATCGTCAAAAAACTGGGGGACGTGATTTACGTGGTGGGTTCGCAGTGGGGCGATGAGGGCAAGGGGAAGCTCGTGGACATCCTTTCGGCCCAGTACGACATCACGGCGCGGTCGGCGGGGGGCGCGAACGCGGGGCACACCATCTGCGTGAATAATCACGGCAAAACGGATAAGTTTGTTTTCCACCTGATCCCTTCGGGCATTTTGCACGAAGGCAAGCTCTGCGTGATTGGCCACGGCACGGTGATCCACGTGCCCACACTGCTCGAAGAAATCCAGACGCTCAAGGAGCAGGGGATTCACGTTGCGGGAAAGCTCCTGATCTCCGACCGGGCGCATCTGCTCTTCAACTACCACAAAATCATCGACGAAATGCAGGAATCAGCCCGGGAGGGCAAAGCCAAGGTGGGCACCACCAAACGGGGGATCGGGCCCGCGTACATGGACAAAGCCGCCCGCATCGGCCTGCGGATGGCAGATCTGAAAAACTTCGACACGTTTGCCTCGCGCCTGCGCGCCAACGCCGAGCGCCACATGAAAATGTACGGATTTGATTTCAACATCGAACAGGAAATCAATTATTACCGCGATGCCTCGGAAATCCTTGAACCGTTCATCATCGACACCGCGCACACCCTCTGGAAAGCCCACGACGAGGGGAAAACCATCCTCATCGAGGGCGCCCAGGGTACGCATCTGGATTTGGACATGGGGACCTACCCTTTTGTCACCTCTTCCAATACCACGAGCGGGGGAGCCTCGACGGGCCTCGGCATTCCGCCGACCCACATCAAAAGCGTGATCGGCATTGTAAAAGCCTACACCACGCGCGTGGGAGCGGGGCCTTTCCCCACGGAACTGGCGGAAATGGAAGGCAACATGCTCCGCGAACAGGGAGGGGAGTACGGTGCCACCACGGGCCGACCGCGCCGCTGCGGCTGGTTTGATGCGGCGGTCGTGCAGGCGGCGGTCCGGATCAACGGAATCAACTCCGTCTGCCTCACCAAAGTCGACGTGCTCTCCGGATTCAAGACTCTTAAAATCGGCACCGGCTACACACTCCACGGCGAATCGCTCGAGGCTATCCCCGCGAATTTGGAAGATTTTGAACAGGTGGAAGTGCACTATGAAGAAATGCCCGGCTGGAACGCCGCCATCACCGGCGTCAAAACCTTCGCCAAACTCCCCAAAGCCTGCCAAAACTACATTCTACGGCTCGAGGAACTGCTTAGTACCCCCATCAACTTTATCGGCGTGGGCCTGCACCGGGACGAAATGATCTACCGTTAATATGTTTGAAGTCGAAGCCAAAGTGCGGCTGAGTAAGAAAGACCTGGCGCGGGTTTTGAACGAAGTCAAAAAAAAGGCGCGCTTAAAAGAGGTTTGCGTCCAAAAAGATTTTTATTACGGCCATGAAAAGGCGTTTTACCTGCGCCTCCGGGAGACGAACGGAAAGACGGTCATGGCCCTGAAAAGTAAAAAAATAGTAAAAGGCGTGGAAACGAATCGGGAAATCGAATTCCCGGTGACCTCCCGGAAAGAAGGCCATCGGCTTTTAACACAGCTCGGCTTTCGCGTGACCAGCCAAAAAACCAAACACAGCAAAATCTACACCGCGCCCTCCGTCCGCTTCGAATTCCATCGCATTCCCGGGCTGGGGGATTACCTCGAGATCGAACTTCTGGTGAAGTCCGCGCGGGAAATTCCCAAAGCCACCCAAAAACTGCACGCCCTGTTCCGCGCGCTCGGATTTTCGCCCGACCGGTTCGAAAAAAAATATTACCTGGAACTCTTGCGGGAGAGGCGTAAAAAAACGTAAAATAGGCTTATGTTTGAATTTCTGAAACGCAAAAAAAAAGGCAGCGGAATCATTGCCCTGGATTTGGGGGCGGAACTGGTGAAAGCCGTGTTTTTTTCCGTGGAGGAATCCAATGGCCGGCGCGCCCTCATCCGCGGGGTGGGGGAGGTGAAGCATTTGGGGGCGGAAACCGCGGAAGGCGTGATGACCGACATCACGAGCGTGATTGACCATGCGAAAGAGGCTATCCGCCTCGCCAGCCGCCAGGCGCGCCTGGAACCCGCCCAACTCATCCTGGGGGTCACGGGCGAATCCGTGAAAGGGATGACCTCCGTCGAAACGCTTGATCGGGAAGACCCTAAAGCCAAAATTAACCTCGCGGAACTCCACAACATCATCCACAAACTCGAATGGCATTCGTTCGCGGACATCCGCCGGGCCATCAGCGAAGAAATGGGTTATCCGGAAATCGACATCAAACTGGTGCACTCTGCCATCGTCGACATTAAAATCGACGGCTACAAAGTCGCCAGTCCGCTGGGATTCCAGGGCGGTAAAATCGAAATGTCGATTTTCAACTCCTTCGCGCCCATGGCGTACTTTTCCGCCCTCCACAACATCGCGGAGGCGCTGGGGCTGGAACTCCTGGGCATCATCCCCGAGGCCTACGCGCTCTCGCGCTCACTGGAAACAGAAGAAGAGGGCCTGTCGGCCCTTTTCATCGATGTGGGCGGCAATGCCACCGACATCGCCGTGGTCACGGGAGGCACGCTCCGCGGCACCAAGCTCTTCAGCATCGGCGGCCGCACCTTCACCAAGCGCCTGGCGGTGGAGCTCAATCTGGCCTACAAAGAGGCCGAAAAACTCAAAATCGCCTACAGTGAAGATAAACTCGAGCAGAAATCAAAAAAAATCATCGGCGACCTTATCCAGAATGACATCGAAGTCTGGCTCGAAGGCATTGTGCTGGCGCTTTCTGAATTCAAGACCGTGGAAGAACTGCCCGGCAAAATCCTCCTGAGCGGCGGCGGGAGCCTGCTTCCCGAGATCCGCGACGCCCTAAACAACCGCAAATGGCACAAGAAACTCCATTTCCGCAACAAACCCCAGGCCTCCTTTATGAAGCCCGCCGACATGCCGAACGTGATCGATGAGACCAAAACCCTTAAAACCCAAAGTAACATTGTCCCAGCCGCCCTGGTGAACCTCGGGCTGGAGCTCACCGGGGAGGAAAGCCTGATTCAAAAGACTCTGCGCAAAGTGATTGGGATTATGAAGGTTTAATCAAAAGCTCCTCGAACCAGAGCAGAGGAGTCCTTTCCGGGGGTCTTGTTAATTTTGTACAATGTATCTTCTACAAAATTATAAAAGGGCTTAGCTCACCTGCTCCGCCTGGATGATCATACGCCGCAACGTCGTTCCCACCGGCGTGCAAGTCATGAGGGTGGCGATGCGCCTGTCTTTGGGCTGTTCCAGCACCGAAACGTTGTTGGGCTGAACCTCGAATTTCTTATAAATGGCATAGGAATATTTTTTTTGGCCATAGTACACGTAGAACTTATCGCCGACATTCAGCCTCCCGAGCATGGCAAACACATCTTTAAACTGGCCTGGATCCCAGGGGTAATACGAGCTGTGGCCCGTGATAAACACATTGCCAAACTGGCCAGGGACGGCGGTGCCGGGATAATGCACCACGCCCTTTTGAAGGCCACCCTGGATTTGTTTCTCGAGCGCGGACCAGTCTTCGCCTTCCAGATTGCCGGTCGCCATGTGGACGAGCGGAATGCTTTTGCCGAGCTTGGGAATGACCACGCGGTCATCCGTGGGGGCGATGGGGGCATCTACCCAGGCGAATTCCGGCCGGATCTGCCTTTTATCCAGCAAAACGGGAAGCAGGTCTTTCGCGCTGACCTGGACATCCCCGGTCGAGGTCTTGAGCACGGTTTCTGCCTGCGCCCGCGCCCCCGGATTCACCCAGTCGGCCACGATCTGTTTATAAGCTGTAAAATTGATGATCAAAAACGACACGATGAAAATCATCCCCGTCACCACGGTGAAACGGATGAATTGCCAAAGCTTATCGCCCAGGGACGATTTTTGAAGCATGACTCCCCTGCCTGTTTCAGATGGATACGCGATGTGCATAGTATCTTTATATTATAGCAAAAAAAGACTCTTTTAACAACGATTAGCCTAGCTAAAAAGTACCATTATTTAGCTAGAATGTCAATAACCGTTTTTTTATAAATCTACGCGCGATTTTTCACGTCCAAATGACCTCAAATATCACCCCAAAACCTCTCCTCATTTTGTCATGCCAAAAAGTGTATATAAGTTTACTTTTAAGAGTGAAAATGATAAGATTTTGCTGTAATTATTTTAATATTATTTTTTATGAAAACCCTTGAAAAATCTGAACAGGAATTGCACATCCGGTTTATTCAATATAGTGCTAACGCAAAAACATGGATGCGCAAGTGTGTGCTCCTGCTTCCGGAGATCAATCGATTAGCCATTTGGCAGAAAAAAGGATTTGGCAGCATTTACGAATACGCAGCCAAATTGGCGGGCATGAGCCGGAACACGGTGGATGATGCCCTTCGGATTCTGGAGAAAATTGAGGACAAGCCAAATCTCCGGCTGGTGGCGGAACAGAAAGGTCTCGGAGCCGTGCGTCCGGTGGCGACCCTGTCCACGACCGAGAATGAAAAGTTTTGGGCCCGCAAAGCCGCTGCCATGAGCAAGAATACTTTGGAGACTTATGTTCGCGAGTACAAAAAGCAAAATAGTTTTGCGACTGCACCTGCCGGCTTTGACATGCCCAACGAAATTAATTTTAACCTCGATTTCCGTCCTGGGACGGAATTTCGAGTTAAAGTTGGAAAAAGTCCACGACTCGAAACGATTGATGCCGCTCTGTAAAAGTCATGAACAACTGGCTCATCAGGGATTGATTGAACATGAGCAAAAAGAGCCGCAAACCTGGCAACTTCGCCAAGAACCGGACCGGGATGCCCTGACCTATGCGGTCGACAGGAAGGTGATGGGCTACAGAAAACCTGGTTATCTTTCTATTCTATCCGGGGAAATATAATGCTCGCCTCTCCGAGCCTAGTCCAATTTTTCACCACCCCCCAGCCGTTCTCTTCTTTGGAATCAATCGCCGCGGGCAGGCCGAGTTGCTGGCGGATTTTGGCGGACGTAGCGGGAATAAAGGGGCTGATGAGGATGCTGATATGTCGCAGAATTTCGAGCAGGTTACAAAGTGTGGCTCGGGCGGCCGGGGGATTGATTTTAAGCGTGGACCACGGCTTTTCATCTTCCATTTTTTTATTGGCAAAATCCACCAGACGCCAGGCGTGATGCACGCCCTCGTGGAGGTCAAACTGGTCCATGTCCGCCACGTATTTTTTCCAGAGCTCATGCACTTTGGCCTCGTATTCCTGGTGACCCTGGTCAAAGGTGAAATCCGTGATTTTATTGCGCGTCACCAGGGTGTGCACGCGGTTCACGAGATTTCCGAGGTTATTGGCCAAGTCGCTATTGAAACGCTCTATAAAAAGCTCATCGCTGAAGTCGCCGTCATGGCCCGTGGCCACCTCGCGGAGCAGGTAATACCGCAGCGCGTCCGTGCCGTACTTTTGGGCAACTTCAATCGGATCCACCACATTACCCAGAGTTTTGCTCATTTTCTCCCCGTTATGACCAATGAAACCGTGCACAAAAATCGCCCGGGAATTGGGGATTCCGGCGGAAAGCAACATTCCCTGCCAAATACCCGCGTGGTGGCGCAAAATATCTTTGCCGATCACCTGCACATCGCAGGGCCAGTATTTTTGGAAAGCCGCGCTCCCCTTCTCTGATTCCCCGTAACCCAGCGACGAGATGTAATTCGTGAGCGCGTCGCACCACACGTACATCACCTGAGTGGAATCATCCGGCACTTCCACCCCCCACGGCAGTACCTCGCGCGGCCGCGAAAAGCTCACGTCCTGTAAGCCCTGTTCCAAAAGCGCCATGAACTCGGTTTTGCGGATTTCGGGAACGATTTTGAGTTCCCCTGAATCAATCAGTTTGCGGATGGGCTCCGTGTATTTGGACAGCCGGAAAAAGTAATTCTTCTCTTTCACGAGCGTCGGCGCTTTTTTGTGGTTCGGGCATTTCCCCTCCACAAGCTCATGCGCGGCCATGAAAGTCTCGCAGCCTTCGCAGTAAAGCCCCTGGTATTCTTTTTCGTAAATATCCCCCGCGTCGCGCAGCTTTTTCCAGATCTTCCGGCACGCCGGCCAATGGCGTTTCTGGTCGGTGGTGCGGATGAAATCATCAAAAGAAAGCCCCAGCACTTCTTTTAAACTCCGGAACACGGCCGAGTTCATGTCCGCCATTTCCTGAGGCGCGATCCCCTGCTCTTTGGCCGTGTTAAAAAGCTTCACGCCGTATTCATCCGTTCCAATGGAAAATCGCACGTCAAACCCCATCATCCGTTTGTACCGCGCGATGGCATCCGCCTCAATAAACTCCATGGCATGCCCCAGATGTGGAACGCCATTCACGTAGGCAATGGCCGTGCAGATGTAGAATTTTTTGGACATAACGGAATCATTGTAGATCAAGAATACCGGTGACGCAAAATCCGGGCGGCCTCCGCCTCATTTTTGAGTTTTTGATACGCTTCATCCAGGGGAACATTGGCCTGTGAACCCGGAGCAAAACCACAGTCGGGATTCAGGATAATCCGCTCCGGAACGATGTATTCAAGGGCTTTCTCGACTCGCGCGACGATTTCTTCAGGGGTATCAATGTGTTCAAAACGGCAATCCACACAACCCAAACCTACTCTGACTTTTTCGGGGAGCCTCTTTAGTGCGGAAAAATCTCCAGCGACCGGAATGCTGTATTCTAAGACGAATTGATCCACATCAATGGTTGAGATTGCAGAAATGATTGGATCATAGCCCCCCTTGCCGATCCAGCCCTCTCTTCCTTTATTTCGGCGGCAAAGATGAAGAGCCAGTTCAATCCCATCGATCCCCTTCACCACTTTATTGACCACAGCGCATGCATACGCGAGTTCTTTTTCAGGATCGGGATATTGTTGACGAAGCTCTTTATCCACAAACAGGCAGATATGGGGATCGTCGATTTGGGCGATGTCGGCGCCGGCCTCGCGCAATAAGATGATTTCATTGCGAAGAATGGGGATAAGGTCGGCCACAAAGTCTTCCCTAGTTTTGTAGGCGCCTACGGATTTTTCCTTATCCCACAGCCGTTCGCCGAGAAGATAAGGCGATGGCAAACAAACTTTGATCTTTTTGGAAGAGTTTTGTTTAAGAAAAGCAGCCTCACGGGCAAAAAATCCAGGGCGGTCATAACGTAATTTTTGAGTAACGACATGCCAGGAACGCCCATCCGCCGCGTTAAAATGATGTTCAATCCCGTCCGCCACGTTCGCGATCACGCCCACATACGATTTTCGCCGCCATTCGCCATCACTGATGACATCGAGACCCGCCTGCTCCTGAAGGGCGATGGCGTAAAGGACAGCCTTATCCATGGCCGGTGAAAACGGATCGCCGTCTTTCAGGATGATATCCTGCACAAAATGGGGACGCGGGAGACTGCCCACCACGCTCGCGGAAAAAAGAACGGGAGCCGATGGCCAGTGCGCATTAGCGTAAGCGAAATCCTCCAGCGTATCCACTTCAATGTAATCGCCATGTGTGGTCACATATTCAATTTTCACGCCCTTTTGGACAAGATGATTGAGAAAATGGATAAGATAAGCCCGATCCAGGGGAATTTTATCTTCAAAATGAAATGAGGGATTTAATTTTTCATACTCTTGTTTGAAAATCCTGGCGCCCAAAGGGGAAAATTTACCCACTCCGATAAATTCTCCAAAAGCCTCGGCTTCCGGAATATCCCGATGGAACTGAGTGATAATCCCTTCTTTCACAAGCACTTTTTCCGCATCTGTTGCGGGATGTTTGCTCCGATGGCGATAGCGATTTTTCCAATCCGTATCAATCACCACCACAATATCTCCGGATGCCGCGAGAAGTTTTTTGACCGTGTCCGGTGTGTACAAAATATCCGAATAGGAACAAATAAATCCCTCCGCCATGTCATCAGCCGCGTAAAAGAGGGACTGCAGAATATTGTTTTTTTCCCACGCATCGTTATGGCGAAACGTGAAATAAGGATAGTCCCGCCGAATGATGTCGATCAAATAGCCCCCGATAAAAACAATATCCTTGAGGTCATTCGCACGATGAGCCTGAAGAATCCAATCCAGAATCCTCTTGCCTTTGATCTCGGTAAATGTTTTAGGTTCGGTCTCCGTCAAATGTTCTAAGCGACGGCCTCGGCCGGCGCCGATAATGATGGTTTTCATGGGAGAAAAAGTTAAAAAATTATTGTCCGCCTTAGGCGGTCTGGGCAATAGCACAGGTAAACTCATGAGGAGAATTTTCGCTGTCGTAGGGCAAAGTTTCTACGTTAAGAAAAGGAACTTCAAAACCAGCCGCTTTTAGCGCCCGTTCAAGGGCATCCGGTTCCATAAAATAACGCGGATGGCCATCCGCGCAGACGCGAGACGTGTAACCCGCCCCTCGTTCCAGGCAAACACTTCCCGCACCCCCATTAAAAGGGGAACGCGGGGTTTTCTGCTGGAGGGCCAGGACTCCCCTTTCCCGTAGGAAGTGTTGTGCAAAACCCAAAAGATGGGGCAATCGTCCCGGAGGAGATAAGTGAAACACCGACGTGGCAGTCACCGCATCGGCCTGCCCCTCGAGTGTCGCATCTTGAGCGACAAGATCCTCCAAAGTCCCCTGTCTTATTTCCACCCTTTCACCCCCTCCATTCAATTGACTCTTCACTCGACAACGGGCTTGTTCTACCGCGGTTGACGAAGGATCCAGCCCAATCACCCGCTTCACGCCATGCCGGGCGAGCGCGATTGCATCCCGGCCATTTCCGGTGCCTACATCCAATGCAAGAAAAATAGTGTCCGGCCGCAAATGAGAAACCAGATGTTCAATGATTCTATTGGGATTCTTCTGGCGAATAAAAGCGCGTTTCCCCGCCTTGTGTTCCCGATCATAATCCGGCAGTGGCATGTATCCGGAAAAACTCAGCAAATGGTCCCCCCGCAAAGTTTCATCTAATTTTTGGCGATTCGCAGAGGCCAAAATGCATAAATTCGCCGCATGACGGACCAAAACGGGAATTCGGGCCAAAGGCAATCCCGTATCCCGCGCCCCCCTGATCAGATCCGCAAGCGCTGGATCATCATCGGATTCCAGCCATCGTTGGACCGCGGGCTGGAAAGAGCGCTCAAGGAAAGGAATTTGCTCTGGGTTTGCACCATTGGTAAACGGCGCTTGATAAATCCGTTCAGCCAAATCTTTCAAAAAAGGAGA
>JGI1358J11329_10000712_pt1 | contig 28883 bp, 21 predicted proteins | sample Subgroupgradi54m_FD_11329 | JGI IMG/M metagenome (IMG submission 11329)
CCGGCTCGGCGCGGAGCCGTATTTGGTCAAGCTCGGGAATCACGTAGCTATCGCCCAGGGGGTCCGATTCATCACGCACGATGGCGGTGTTTGGATTTTTCGGCATGAAGTACCCGACATGCAGGTGTTTGGTCCCATCGTCATCGAGGACAACTGTGTTATTGGTGAAAACGCCATTTTATTCGGGAATATCCGCATAGGCAGGAATTCCATTGTGGGTGCCGGATCCGTGGTGATTACCGATATCCCGCCCAACACCATTGCCATCGGGACCCCGGCACGCCCCTTCGGTTCGGTCGACAAATATAAGGAAAAAGCGGTTGAGCGCTGGCTCGTACAAAGGCCGCCCGACGTGGTGATCGAGACTGGCGCTAATTGGTGGATGTCGAGGCACTTTGCTGAAAACAGGAAGAAGCTTCGGCGGCATTTGCTCAAGGTGTTTTCAAAAGAACTGGAAAAGTAAGTTTTAACAAAATCCGCAGCGCCGGAAATCCGATGCTTGATATCTGCATGGGGGTGCGGCGAACAGCGGCACACCTGCTCGTGTGCTGTCTGGTGAATAGAACCAAAGTGCGGTAAGAAATGCGTATAACGGTATACCGGAACATGCTTAAGGAACTGATCTACAAAAGCGTCGCTCAGGAACCACTGCTTCGCTATTGGCAGAAGGCGCGATTGCCTGGGCGAACGATTGTGCTGACCTACCACGAACTGGCGGAAGATCAGGAGCATATCGACGCCTGGACGGTCGTCAGGAAAAGCAGCTTCATCGATCAGGTGAGATACCTGCGGCAGCATTTCAATGTTGTTTCCCTGGATGACGCCATTACGCGGATGGGAAAGTCCGAGGAGAGGGAGGCACCGATGGTCGTCATTACGTTCGATGACGGCGATTCGGGGAATTGCCGGGTATTGTTGCCGCTGATCAAGTCAATGAATCTTCCAGTGACTATTTTCGTGGCTACCAGGCAGATTCAGGAACAGGCAGTGTACTGGTTTGATCGATTGATCAATGCCCTTCAAAGGAAGGAAACGATAAATCTTGATCTGAGAAGCCGTGGCTTGGGCGATTACGTGATTAACCGGCGTCGTGGAGCGCAGAACTGGAATGAAATAGAGCGCCTCCTGGTGGATCTTAAAAATATGCCACCGGACTTAAGAATCGACACCGTCAATCATATCGTCCACCAGATAGGCGAGGGCGCGCAGAGTGGTTTTGCGCAGATTCTCCCGCTTTCGATTCAGGAACTACAGGAGCTCGCGGCGTGCCCCCTCGTCACGGTCGGTGCGCATTCACATTGCCATAATATATTGACGCAGTTGCCAGACGATGAAATACGCGGCAGCGTTATCCGTTCCAAGGAATTATTGGAGTCGTGGACGGGCAAGGCCGTCGAATATTTCGCCTATCCCAACGGGGATTATGATGACCGTGTCGCCAGGATCGTACGCGAGGCGGGGTTCAAATGCGCCGTGGCGGCAACGTCACGTCCTTGGCGACGCGGCGATTCATTATTCGCGATACCGAGGATCGGCATAGGCCGATATGACTCCTTCGGACGTTTCAAAATAAATCTGATCGGCGGGATCAATCAGTTCCTTCCGTGGAAACGGAGCCCTGTCTGAAACGCCACCATCCTTGGGACGTGTTCGTAATTCACGCGATAACCCGGTAGTTACATAGAGCTATGTATAAAGCCAAAATTGCGACGCTCGATGAATTCCGGAGCAGCCGGGAAGACTGGGACAACCTGGCGTTATCGATGAGATTTCCCACCGTATTTTGCACGTGGGAATGGATTCACACATGGTGGGAGCATTTTGGCGCCAACAACACGCTCGCCATCGTTTTTATTTATGACGACACGGAGCTGAAAGGCATCTTCCCCTTGTTTGTCTATCGAGCCCTGTTCAGAGGTGGCTGGCTGACCGGCCGAATATTGTCGTATTGCGGCACAACGGATGTCTATCCGGACCATCTGGACATTATCTGCGCCAGTCACGATACGGAAGAGTGTATGGCGGCGGTGGAGAGTTTTTTGTCGATGCAATATCGCGCCTGGGATGTGCTCCATCTCCCATTAATAACAGCAGACAGCGCGCTCGCTTCCTGGACGAGGACGGGCGAGTCCCCGTTCAAGGTCGCTATCAACGAGGCGTCAGTGGCACCATTCATACCCTTGACCGAGGACTTTGAACGGTATATCGGGCGGCTTGATAAAAAAACCCGTTATAACGTCAGAAGCAGGAGAAAAAAGCTGTATGAGCAGCATCAATTCAGGTATGTCACCTGTGATGCCGGTGCGGAAAAACAGGGACTGAATGCACTTTTTGATTTGCACGAACTGCGCGCAAAAAAGAAGGGGATTACCAGCACATTCGAGGGCAAGAGGATTCGAGCGTTCCATGACGACATTATCGATAAAATACGCGACAAAGGCTGGGTTTCGATAAGTTTGCTAAGAAACGAAACAGACACGATAGCGGCATCGTATAACTTTTTATTTGGCAACCGGGTTTTTTCGTACCAAAAAGGCAGTCATCCGGCATGGGGACAGTACGGTCCGGGCAGCGTCATCCTCCATGAATGCATCAATGACGCATTTTCTCGCGGATTCGAGGAATACAATCTTCTTCAGGGGAATGAGGCGTATAAGTATGACTGGACGTCGCAGGTGCGTCCGCTGCTGACAGCGAATATATTCAATTCAACTATCGGTGGTCGGCTCAGTCTCAGTGGCTTCCATATGAAGCAGCGGTTGAAGAGCATGGTCAAGTCTGTCAGAAAGCCGGCCGCTGTTCAGAACTGATTAGCACATTCGCAACACGAATACTCATACGCTTCTTGGGCCGGCGGGTAATTAATAATGAAAAATCCAGTGAAAATCACATACATAGTGGATGTTCTGGATACAGAGCAGGCGGGCACCGAGAATCAGCTGATCAAGATGATGAATGGACTTGCTTGCCGGGGGTTTGAGATTTCCCTTGTCTGCCTGAGAAATCATCCGTGGCTGGAGAAAAATGCGTCATCGCTGCGATGCGATATCAGTGTTTTTGAAATTAACCGCTTCAAGTATCTCAAGACGTACTTCAACATTATAAAACTCATCCGATTTCTCCGTGCCCGAAGACCGGATATTGTGCATACCTTTTTTCCAGTGTCCAATGTGATTGGCGTGATGGCAGCGTGGATGGCCGGTATACGCAACATAGTGAGCAGCCGGCGTGATTATGGCGAATGGATGATCGGTCACTATCTTCTTGCAACCAGAATCGCCAACCGGTTTTCCCGCAAGATAATCGCGAACTCACATCCTGTGAAGGATTTAACCATATCGGCGGAGAAAGTGGCCAATGAGAAGGTAGCGGTTATTTACAATGGCATTGACTTGACAGCTTTCAGCAACATCACCCCGGACCACGATCTCAAGCAGCGTCTCGGGATACCTGCTCAGAACAAGGTGGTTGGCAAGGTTGCGAATTTCAGACCGATGAAACATCATCATACCTTCATCAAAGCCGCCAGCGCGATTCTGCAGACGCGGAATGACGTTGATTTTCTTCTCGTGGGGACTGACGCAGGAGGCGGTCATTTGCGAAGAGAACTTGAGGAATTAGCGCGTTCACTCAATATTGCCGATAGAGTGCATTTTACCGGACAACAGACGCAAGTCGTACCATATCTGTCCATTATTGACATAGGCGTTAATTGTTCCGAGGGCGAAGGACTGTCTAATGCCATAATGGAATACATGGCAGTGGGCATACCTTGCGTGGTATCCAACAGCGGAGGTAATCCGGACCTGGTGCAGGAATGTAGAACCGGACGTTTATTTGAGCTTGACGATCATGAGACCTTGGCAAAAATCATTGTCGGGATGCTTGATGATCCGCAACAGCTTAAAAAATATGTGGCAAATGCGCATGCATTGTTACAAGAGGAAATGAGTCTGGACAGCATGTTGTCGAAGTACGACTCGTTTTACCGAGGGTTTGTCTCCCCGCCACGGAAGGAGTCGATACAGACACTGGGCGATACTCGTAAGAACTAGCGTACAGCGCGATTAAGAATGGGCGAGGTCCAAGAGTGGTAACAGAAGAAGTCGAATTGTCGACGACGACGTATCAGCAATGCAAATCCGATCTCATGAAAGTGCGGAATGCGAATCGGGAAGATGCGCGCGATGAAAACTATTTTGACTGGAGATATCTCGGACGTCCGGGTGGACGGCCTGCAGTCATCGTTTTGGCGCGAAACGGGAAAGGGGAGACAGTTGGCGCACTCTCCCTGATTCCTCACAGCTATTGGGTCGACAACGCGGTTGTGGCGGTAGGCCTGCTCGGCGACATTTCCGTGGCTCGAGAATGGCGCGGAAGGAACGTCGCACAGCAGATGTTCCGATTTCTCTCGCAACTGGATGCAGTCAAGAAATTGCGATGTTGCGTGGTCCTTCCAAACGAGCCGGCAGCGCGGCCACTGGAAAAAACCGGCTGGTCGAACGTGTCAAGTCTGGACAGATACATCAGGATCGTCAGTATCGAGAGACTACTGCTCAGGCGTTCGTGTCCTGGCTGGCTGGCAGAAGCATTGTCATTCAGTATAACGCCCGGCTATGAACGAATATTTTCTGTTTCGGCGCCGGGCCGTGCCGATGCCTATGATCTGGCAATCATTGATACCGTCGATAACCGATTCGATGAATTGTGGAAAAGTATGGACAAAAGCGGAATGGTCATCGCATGCCGGGATTGTGACCATCTCACATGGCGCTTCGTACGGCATCCAGTCCGGAGATACCGTTTTTTAGTCCTGCAACATGGCGGTGAACTTCAGGGATACGTTGCATTTCATGTCAATGGGGACAATTGTTATGTTGACGACGTGTTCTGCCGCAATGTACCGGGCCTCCCCGCTTACCTGATGCACGCTTTTGTGACAAGTCAGCGGAATACCGGCACGATGACATCGATAAATATACAAATAAACCCGAATTTTGTGAGCGCGGCGACAATGAACCGGCTCGGGTTTTCCAAGCGACGTGACTTTCAGCGAGTCATGGTTATGCCGCGCGCCGACGCTGTTGATGATCTGGCGTTCCTGAGCAGCCGGAACTGGTTCATGACGATCGGTGACAAGGATATCTGAGTTTCCTCTGATTGTTTCATCTAAGACACAGAAAATAAAAAGGAATGTAACTTTATTGAAAGGTCATAAACGATATAGGCAAATTGTATTGAGATCATGCAAGGGCATTAGAGCGATAACCGGTCTGATGTTATGGTTATAATCAGTAATTTATTCAAAGCTGAACAATTCAGCATGCGGAAGTCAGTGGAGATTATCAGATGAAACGCGCACTCATGTTAGGGTTGCGGTTGGCGTGGTTCCCGGTGGCATCGTTTGCCGTATTACTAGGAGGCATCTCACTGGTCTCAGGAGGCGTTATGGCTGGTGACACGCAGACGGAACAAAAACCCCACAAAGTTGTTTTGCTGGGTGCATCGATCGGGCAAACATGGAATCTCTCCGCTTTCCCTGAGCGTGTGCGCGATAAGAACTACATTGTCGAGTCATTCGCCGTGTGGCAATTCGATAAATCCGAGATGCTGGATGAAGTTCTAATGCGGCCGGAGCGAAAATTTCACCTGACCAGGACTTACCTGAAGAGTCTGTTCCAGCCGGCCCCACAGCTGCCGGACGCGATAATCCTCAAGGAGTGCTCCGCATATTTTCCGGGTGAACCGCGACAGCAAAAAGAGCTCGTGAAAAAGTGGGTTGGTCAGGTAAGTCATACCGGCATACAACCGATTCTGGCGACGTCAGCTCCTGTTACGCGTAAGCGTTCCGAGATGGACAAGGGCAAGATGGACGGGATACGGGAATACAATGACTGGATAAGGAATTATGCCAAGGATCAGCGCATTCCGCTCCTTGACCTCGAGCTGGCGTTGCGCGCCGATCCGGTAGAACGATATCTCAGGGACGATTTGACAAGTGGAGACGGGTCCCACCTGAATGCAAAGGCCTATGAAATTCTGGACAGCCTTCTCCATAAGACTCTTGGCGATCTCAGGAAAGAGGCGGATACACCGCGCATCGTGAAAGAGTAACATTAACTTTTAATCAAGAGGTTTGTCGTGCAGACTGCCATGGTCGCTTTATCAGTGAACTGTAGCCATGGTTTCAGATCCCATGCCAACACGCGAATCATTATCCGCCCGAAACAAGCGATAATTTCCAAGAACTAGATTGGCACAATGCGGGTACTTCACTTATTGAGCAGTACCGGATACCACGGTGCGGAAAATATGGCAGCCGAGCTGATCCGGCAGCTTTCGGCACAGGGCGTCAACAACCATCTCGGGGTGTTCCGCAGCAGTGATCGATCCAATCTGGACATATTAGGTGCAACGCAGGGCCATATTGAAAACGGAACGGTTTATGACTGCCGTGGCCGGTTCGATATGCGCACGGTTTTCACATTACGCAAGTATATTGTGAGTCATGAGATCGACATCATCCATAGCCACAAGTATAAGACAAACCTCTATGCCCTCCTGGCGAACATCGGTTTACGAAGAAAACTTTTCAGCACATGCCATAACTGGTTGGGCGACAGTTTCACCATGCGTTTTTATACGTGGCTCGATAAGAGAATACTCCGAAATTTCGACATGATCGTTGGGGTATCAAATGAGATAAGGGACGAGCTGAAGAAGCACGTATCACATGAAAAAATCATGAAGGTCGGCAATGGTATCGATATCCAGAAATATAAAAAACTCGTGGACAAAAAAGAGGCGAAGCGGGAACTGCACATCGACCACAAGCAGGTAATCGGTTTCGTCGGACGACTTTCGCCGGAAAAGGGGATTGGCTATCTATTACGTGCGGTCAGTAATCTGATAAATGAAGGACAGGATGTCGGCGCGATGATTGTGGGCGATGGAGAACAGGCCGGTGCCCTGAGGGAGGAGGCGCGCGCCCTGAAAATGGAGGATCGTGTTATTTTCACCGGTAACCGAAGTGATACGCCGATACTTTATGCGGCGATGGATGTATTCGTGCTGCCTTCGCTGCAAGAGGCATTTCCAATGGTCATTCTTGAGGCCATGGCCTGTGGTGTTCCCGTCGTCGCGACGCGGGTGGGCGATGTCGCAGAAATCATCGAGCCTGATACATCCGGTCTATTGGTTGAGGCCGGGGACGTCACGACGCTACAGAATGCGATCAAAGCGGTGTTAACGGATAAGAATGCCGCGGCCCGTATGTCAGAAGCGGCACGCACCAGAACGGAGCAGAAATTCTCCTCCGTCGCGATGGCAAAACAGTACTATTCTCTATATCAACGTATCATGGGAATTGATCTCCATGTCGCAAAGCCCGGGTAATCCGGCGATGTCGTACTTTCGATAAAGTAGCAAGGCTTCCGCTGCGTGAATAAAATTCCGATTGCGTGGCGATCTTGATTGTTGCCGGTACCACAAACAATAACAGAGGTAGGTATCTTGAATATTTGTCAGTTAAGCTCACGTGTGCTGAAAGACCTGGTAGTGCCGGTTGGACAGGTCAGCGTGCTCGATGACCATATTGCCGCAGCGGTGCAGTGGTTATGCGTAGCGCAAGATCGACAAAATGATGGAGGCGTGTCCTTAAGATATTCTTTGATCAAGGGATGGCAGTCGTCTTATCCGGAGACAACGGGGTACATTATTCCCACGTTTCTCAAGTATGCCTCGCTCACAAAAAGGAACGAATTTGTTGAACGTGCCTTGCGTATGGCCGACTGGGAATTGTCGATTCAGAATACCGACGGCAGTTTTAACGGTGGACCGCTCGGCAGCGGCTATGAGGGATTCGTTTTTGACACTGGCCAGGTGATTTTTGGGCTTATTGCAGCACATAAAGCAACCGGTGAGACGAGATATCTGGATGGTGCCGTGAAGGCCGGTCGCTGGCTCACGCAGGTTCAGGATAAAGTGGGCACGTGGACCAAGCATGCATTCAATGCCATGCCACATACTTACTATACTCGTGTGGCGTGGGCATTGGCTGAGCTCGGGGTGCATACCGGAGAACAGAATTATTCGGCGGCGGCGCGGCGAAATGCGGATTGGGCCGTTTCGCAGCAACAGTCCAACGGCTGGTTTGACAGCGCTGGGTTCACGCTTGAAAGCCATAGCGCCCCCTATACCCACACCATTGCCTATACGCTGGAAGGTCTGCTCGAAACAGGGACCTGCTTGAGCAGGCAGGACTATATTGAGGTGGTAATGCGTTCGGCGGATTCGCTCGTCAAGACGATACGAGAGGACGGATACTGCCATGGGACGTATGATCGCAACTGGAAGTCGGACGCGAATTTTGCATGTCTTACGGGTAATGCGCAGTTTGCCCTGATCCTTTTGCGGTTATATGCGATCTCTGGTCAAAAGAATTATCTCGAAACGGCGAAAACCTTGAACCGCTTTCTGTGCATGCGTCAGTCGCTGAACGGGCCACCGGAAACACGAGGGGCAATCGCCGGCTCATACCCCATCTGGGGCGGCTATCAGCGGCTCGCCTACCCTAACTGGGCGGCGAAGTTCTTTGTCGACTCGCTGCTGCTTCAGAGCGAGATCATGGCCGACAGGTAGCGGCGCTGACCGGCATGGCCGGTTTTAGACATCTTCACATCGGCGAAACGAGAAGCGGAAATATAATGAGAAAGACCAGAGTATTAAGCATCATCGGGACCAGGCCCGAGGTCATCAAGATGGCGCCGGTAATCAAGGAGCTGCAGAGCCGGCATGGAGTGTTCGAAACAACGGTGGTTACCACCGGCCAGCACCGGGAGATGAGCGAACCTTACCTGAATCTTTTCGGCATCAAGGCGGACGCCGATCTCGCCATTATGCAGAAAAACCAGACGCTCGACTCGATATTCGTCAATATCCTGACGGCATTACCCATGATGCTAAAGAGGATCGAGCCGGATATCATGCTGGTTCAGGGCGACACTTCCTCGGCTTTCGCCGCGGCGCTGGCGGCCTATCATGGCAAGATTATGGTGGGCCATGTCGAAGCGGGTTTGAGAACCGGCAACAAATATAATCCCTTTCCGGAAGAGATAAATCGTCGTCTGATTGGCGCCGTGGCCGATCTGCATTTTGCGCCGACGGCAAGCGCGGAACAGAATCTTCTTAGGGAAGGGATTCCAGGCGATCGCATATTCGTCACCGGAAACACGGTAATCGACGCCTTGAAGATGGTTGTGCGCGATAAATACGAGTTCACGCATGACGTCCTTTCCAAGATTGATTATGTCAATCGCCGCGTGATCTGTGTCACAACCCATCGGCGGGAAAGCTTTGGAGAACCACTCAAGAACACGCTGCGTGCGCTCAAGGAAATCGTGCACAGGCATTCGGACGTTGAGATCGTCTTGCCCGTGCACTACAACCCCAACGTCCGGGACCATGTTTACGGGATATTGCAAGGCACCGAGCGGATCCACCTGATGGAACCGCTGTCCTATGAGCCTTTTGTCCAGTTACTGAACAAATCGTATTTGATATTGACCGATTCGGGCGGTGTCCAGGAGGAAGCCCCGGGATTGGGAAAACCGGTTCTGGTGCTGAGAGAAACGACGGAACGTCCCGAAGGGCTGGAGGCGGGTACGGCCAGGCTGGTGGGCACCGATGTCGCGCGGATTGTATCGGCCGTAACGGAATTGCTGGAAGATAAGGAGTGTTATAAGAAGATGTCACGCGCCGTGAACCCATACGGTGACGGCAAAGCGGCGACCAGAATAGGTGACGTGATTGAGCAGACTATCTCCGTGGTCCGGGATCGCCTCGACGCAGGCGGCTAGATAGCATTTATGCCCGAGACGAATGCAAGAAAACGCCGCTGCTGCAAGGGCGGCGCAAGACGCATGGGCACCTGGCGACAGGCTGGAAAGAACGATCAAGATGAATAAAACACTCAATCCCAAAGTACCGGTTCTCATGTATCACGAGGTCTTGCCGGCGTTGCTGGAGCAGGACCAGCATTTCATGACGCCGTTGTACGTCATCACGAGCGAGATATTCGAGAATCATATCAAGATATTGGCGGAGCGGGGTTATCGGTCCTTGTTGCTGGAGGATGTGCCAAGAATCAGTGCGGACGGTAATTACGTCGTCATTACTTTCGATGACGGTTTGGCGGGAAACTACCGGTACGCGTTACCGATATTGAAAAAATATGGATTCAAGGCGACATTTTTTGTCGCGGTCGGCTCGGTCTCTTCCGATCGCTTCATGAGTTGGGCGGAACTCAAGGAATTGGCAGAAAACGGGATGTCCGTTCAATCCCACACGATGAGCCACAGGCCTCTGGAAACCCTCAGTGACGATGAAATCCACACGGAACTCCACGAGTCCAGGCAAGCGATCGAACAAAGACTGAACACAACCGTATCGGCGCTCAGCTTTCCGCATGGAAGTTACAACCGTCGTGTTGTAAAAATAGCCGAACAGGTTGGCTACCGGTTCATGTGCACATCGAATGTGACACGAACCTACCGAAGTTCGTTTCTGGAGAACCCGTGTGTTCTTGGAAGGCTGGCGGTAACACACAAGGTCAGCGCGAAGCAACTGGTTGCTTGGGTGGACTACAACAATGCCGAACTGTTGGTGGCGGCGTGGAGCAAAAGAGCGAAAAACCTGTTTAAGAGAATCATTGGCGTGAAGAACTACAGCCGCTTATATCGGATTTTCTTTAATATAAAATGACATCCCGATTCGATATAAAAATGTCCTCTCTGTATATTTGGAATCAAGGTTAACGGAATGCGGATACCACAGAGCCCCGCGACGTTTCAACGGCTCCGCAGGCGATAATCGGCGCACCGTTGACCTTGGCAAAAGTCGGATGAAACGTTTCCTAAAAACTTACCATGCGCTTCCGGCGCCGCTATGGCCGGTGTTGGCGTCGTTGCAGGCGCTCCTGCTGAAGCGGCGCCGTTACGGAGCTGTATTTCGCGAGGAATTACCGAAGATACGCGAGCGAATGTCGTGGGATCGCGCGCATTGGGAAAAATTCCAGCGACAACAATTGGCCGAGGTTCTGAACCGTGCGGCACGCGTTATACCGGCGTACCGTGATAATCCTGAAATTGATACGCGTCGAACGGAAGACGCGCTGGAGGTTCTGGCAAGATGGCCGTTACTGGACGTGGAGCATTTCAGGCGCAATCCTGACTCGTACCGCGACCCCGAGCATGGTTTTCGCCGGTGCCTCACGCTCTATACGAGCGGTTCGACCGGTTCACCAAAAAAAATCGTCCGCGATATTCGCGCCGAGCAACTCAACTATGCCTATACCGAAGCACGTTGGCGTAATACCGCGGGTGTGAAATTGGGGGATCGGTGGGTCATGATCGGGGGGCAACTCGTCGTTCCCGTGGAGCGCAAACGCCCGCCGTTCTGGGTGGCGGCATATCCGATGGGGCAGTTGTACATGTCTTCATATCATTTGCAGCCCGAGTTTGCCGAGGACTATATGCGGGCCATACGTGCGTGGAGGCCTTCGTATATTCTCGGTTACGCCTCGTCGCTGAACATGTTGGCTGAGTTCTCGGAGAAAACCGGCATCACGCTGGATCTCCAGTGCATTCTTTCCAATGCCGAACCGCTGTATAAACATGTGCGCGAGCGCTTGCAGCGTGTATTCCGGTGCAAGGTGGTCGACACCTATGGAGCGACCGAAGGGGCGTTCATGGGCTTTGAGTGTCAGGCAGGCAAAATGCATATCAGCCCCGACTTTGGGGTATTCGAGGTGTTGCGAGACGACGGCATGCCCTGCGCTCCCGGAGAGCTTGGGCGGGCCGTGGTGACCGGCCTGACAAACCGGGCGATGCCTTTAATCCGCTACCCGAATGGCGACCTGGTCGCATGGGCGTCCACGCAGGAGTGTGAATGCGGTTGCACGTTCCCCATTCTGGAGAGCATCGAAGGCCGTTCCGATGATATGCTGCAATTATCCAATGGTCGGCGCATTGGACGCTTGGACCCTGTATTCAAGGCGGGCTTCCCGATTCGTGAGGCCCAGATTGCACAAATTAAAGATGGAGTCATCGAGGTGCGCCTGGTGCCGGAGATTCGGAGCAACGGTTCTGGCAGCCAGTGGAATGCCGATTACAGCGCACAATTGATGACCGAGCTTCGTGCCAGAATCGGCCCGGATATTCCCATTCACATCAAGATCGTTGATAGCATACCCCGAGGCAGCAATAACAAATTCAAAGCTGTCGTACGGGAATATTAAATGATCCTGTTTTTTTATTTTTCAGGCACGGATCTTTGTCATCGTCGTAAATTTCTCTTCCGATTCAATATGGTAAAACCATGAAAAAACCCCTGAAGTTTCTTTTCTCTCTCTTTCAAATGAATTCATACGGTTTGATTTCGATCCCTGAACTATCGGGAAGGATCTGCGGCAGGTCAAACTCGCGTGGTGATGTGCGCGAGAGGGAATCCATCATCAGCCGGCTTTCAGGTACGTTACCTGATTTGATCGGAATTTATATTCGCAGGAATAAAAGCGGCATGAATGTCAGGATGACAGCGCATCAGATCTGGTTTGTTGTCGCTTTATGCTTGCCGAACCTTTTCGCACCCGCCCTAGCGGACGCGACGCCCAGAATATTTTATACCGACATCGAATCCGGCCCCAACACCGGCGGCGAGAACAACAACGGCGCCTACCTGTCGATCTTCGGCAAAGGTTTTGGCGCCGACCTGAGCCAGGTCAAGGTCTATATCGGCGACGGCGAGGTGGTACGCTACATGTATCTTGGCCCCTCGCTCGGGCGGCCGGACGTGCAGCAAATCTCGGTGCAACTCGGACCGGCCACCACCACTGGCCCCATCAAGGTGACGGTCAACGGGGCCGTCTCCAGCACCGATCACAGCTTCACCGTGCGGCCCGGTAACTTTTTCTTCATATCCCCAGCTGGTAATGACGATAATGGGAAGGTTAATGACGTTAGTCGTCCGTTTCGTTCCCCGAACTACATCAAGGGGCTGGGTGCTTTCAAGGCGGGAGATTTTATCATTGCGCGTGGCGGCAAGTATGTGCTGGCGGACGACAGCAGCAACATCGGAGCGAACACGTGGTTGCGTGCCGACAAGAGCGGCACGGCGAGCGCTCCCTTGGCGTTTCTTGGATATCCGGGCGAAGACGTGGACGTTCATCACAGCAACAATATAAAGATATTTTCCAACTACGTGAGCATCGCGCACTGGATAGTCGGCAACTTCAAGGTGACCTTGACCGATTGTGTGGGGGCCGGAGAGATCCTTGCGCTAGGAGCTACGACCACCCCGTCGGTCTGCAAGGATGCCAATGGCACGCAACAGGGGAAGGTCAGCTTCACCAAGGTCGTCAACATCGAAGCGGACGGCCACGATAAAGCCGGTTTCTGTTCAGGTGGCGACGGTCTGATCGAGATCAGCTACTCGGAGGGCGTGAAGGTGCTAGGGGTGGCATTGCATAACACCAGCCCGGCACGGGGCGACAATGAAAGCGCGCATGCCATTTATCTAAGCACGCGACAGAAGGGCACTGAGGTCGGCTGGAACGCCATCTACAACATCCCGGCGACGCGCGCGGTGATTCAGGTATATCAGGATTCCTTTGGCGGTACCTGCTGGGGCACCAAGCAGCTGACCGATATCAAGATCCACGACAACCTTCTTCATGACCTGGCCGGGCAGGCGATCCTGCTCGATGGCGGTGCTGGCGATATAGAGGTTTATAACAATATTCTTTATAACCATAAGGACCATCGCTATGAAGATGCGATCTCGTTGCGTGGCAGCGGCGGAAAACTCAACGCCAAGCTCTATAACAATACCGTCTATGTCAATCCGAACCAGGTTTCGCAGGGCTGGATATTGGGCATCGGGTCATATATGGGCAATCATTGTCCGGAGAGCATTACGCTCTACAACAATATCTTTGTCGTGACCGAGACGCAGGATCTTTATTATTATAATGAGGCAGGCAAGAGCTGTGTTGCCTCGGTTACATCAGGCAACAACATCTGGTATGGATCAAAAAATCCTAAACCAGCTTTTGCTGGCCCAAATGAATTGAGCGTTGACCCGAAATTTATGAATCCCGGAGCCGGAGATTTCCGGCTTCACCGCGGCAGCCCGGCGATAGGGAAGGGAAACTCCCGGGTAGCGCCCGTTGTTTCTCATGACCATGACATGATGCCCTGGCCAAAGGAGAAAGGATACGACATGGGAGCTTACCAGCACCAACCGGCTGTTGAGTAGAGTGACATTTCGCCTAAGCCACTTTCAGAGTGCACCAACCGAGTTTGCTGGCGCGAATCAACGTGAATAGTCGACCGATAGACGTGCTGCACGTGGTCCATTGGCCAGTCAGCGGGATCACTTCCCTGCTCAGAAACCTTATCCCATTGATGACGTCCGATGGCATACGCTCCCATATTATTTTTTTTTATCATGACGCGGACACGATTGCCGATTTCGAGCGGATATGTCAGACGGCTCACTGTCTACATTTGACAGGTTCCTATCCCCGGGGGATATGGCAATACTCCCGGCTCATAAGGAACATCATGCCGGATGTTCTGCATTCACATTCCTTCCAACCGCTCGTGTGGGCGAGCTTGCTGAAACCCGGACAGGGCAGGCACGTTACCACCATTCACAGCAATTACCCCTATTTCACGGCGAAGACAGCCAAGGATTACGCGAAGAAAACAATAGAGAAATTAATCCTGAAGCGGCGCGGGATGCATACGGTAGCGGTGGGCAAGGATGTCCACGCGCTGCTCGCCGGATTAGGTGTCCCGACACGAAATCTGTCGCTGATTGAAAATGGGGTGGATGTTACTGGTTACGGTCTCGATGTGCGTGCGCGAGTGGACATCAGGCGCGAACTCGGGATCGAAAGCGATCAATTTGTTTTCGTGACCTTGGGACGTTTGGATATTGCCACAAAAGGGTACGATATTCTGTTGCGGGCATTCAGGCAGACGTGCCAACAACACCGGAATGCGATCTTGCTATTCATAGGCGATGGTCCGGATAAAGCCAAACTGGCGGGCATGGCGGGCAGTTTAGGAGTCGCCAAGCAGGTAAAATTCATCGGGTTCAAGAAAAACCCTGCCAACTACCTTTCCGCTGGCGATGCTTATGTATGCAGCTCGGTTATTGAAGGATTCGGCCTGGCTGTCGCCGAGGCGCTGTTGTGCGGATTGCCCGTGATTGCAACACGCGTTGGCGCTATTCCCGAGATGGTTGAGCACGGCACGTCCGGGCTTCTCGTGGAGCCGAGTGACGCCGAGGCCATCGCCGCGGCGCAGGACGATTTTATCTGCCGCCGATACCCGCTGGCGGAAATGGCCCGGCTTGGAAAGCAGCGAGTCGCGGAGAAATATGATATTCATAAAACAGCCGCGACGTATGTGAGACTATACAGGTCCGTGATGGAGTCAGGCCGGTGAGTCCGAGAAATCACTTCACCGGTAAATACGGTTGCCTGGCAATTCGGTTGAGTCGTGCACAAAATCACACGCGAGTCCGCGCCCCGCTACCCATGTGTTGGAAATGAACGCCATGAAGATTGCGCTTATTTGGAAAAACGATTACCCGTGGGATGTCCGAGTTGAGAAAATTGCCAATACGTTGCACGAGGCTGGGCATGATGTGTATTTGCTGTGCGGCAATAAAAATAAATTGCCACGCGAGGAAATCATCGGCGGAATAAAGGTAATTCGATTACCTTTTAGCCGCAGCAACTTTTTGAACTCGCTGATTTCTCTGCCGTTTTACTTCAACCCATTTTGGTTGAGGATGGCCGCGTCAGTCGTGCAACGAAAGGGAATCGAGCTGGTGATTGTCAGAGACTTGCCTCTCGTCTCGATTGGCCTGTTTTTGAAGAGGAAATTTCGTATCCCGCTGATTCTCGACATGGCAGAAAACTATCCGGCGATGTACTGGGACCGAATCAATAAAGGCGGATGGACTGCCATCAAGAACTGGTTCATAAAAAATCCGCGCTTGATGGAGTACATCGAAAAACGTGCCACGGAGGAATGCGATCATATTCTTGTCGTCGTGGAGGAGTCCGCACAACGGTTGATTGGCAACGGCGCTGACAGCGCGAAGATTTCGATCGTCAGCAATACGCCAGACCTGAAAATTTTCACAGACGCTGCCCCGGCCAAGGAACGGAAACATGTGCAACTGGTATATGCCGGCTTTATTCAGGCGCGCGGTCTGGATATCATCGTAGAGTCACTAAGCAGAATCAGGGGTATTGGAACTCCGGTAAGGTTTGTGATTATCGGAGAAGGTCACTATTTGAATCAGTTGAAACTGATTACGAAGCAACATCAGGTCGAGGACATGGTAGAGTTCAAGGGATGGGTAAAAAATACATCCATCCCGGCATACATTCATGACAGTGACATCGGGGTGATTCCGCACAAAAAGAATCCGCACAGCGATACCACGGTACCCAACAAATTGTTTGATTATATGGCCTGCGCAAAACCTGTAATCGTGTCTAACGCCGCTCCACTGAAGCGTATTGTCGAAGAGGAGCGATGCGGCGTGGTGTTTACCGCGGGAAGCGTGGACAGCTTTACCGAAGCGCTTAAAAAGATATTACAGAATCCAGCGGCGGCAACTGAAATGGGCCGGAACGGAGCCGCGGCGGTGCAACGGCGGTATAACTGGGGCTATGATGCGGCTGTGCTAAGGCGCGCGGTCGCTGCGCTTGCATCCCGGGATCTGCCTCCCACTTAGCCTGTCCGGCATCCAGCATTGATCGGGGCGTCTCGCGTGACGTGAGGCAAACCAACCCAGACGGTGCCGGCATATATTCTCTGGCTCTATTGCACCACGACTGAGACCACTTGCGATGCGGGTGATTCCCCATTGGTACCCAAGGTGCTCACGGCCATGTACAGCGTGGTGCCGGTGGCGATCTTGTACTGCGCCGGGCTGAATTCAATGGACGTCACCGTGGTATCGACCGTGCCCAGCGGGGATTGGCTCGTCAATGGCGCTGTACCGTAATACACGCGATACCCGTTTGCAGCGGAGACCGGATCCCAGGAAAGGATATAGGTCGCAACAGCAGTACCGCCACCCGTACCACCGCCTGTGCCGCCACTGGTACTGCTGGTGGTTGATGTCGTGCTGGCATCAGAACCAGCGCCTCCGCCACCGCATGCCGAGAGAGCCAGTACGGCCATTAGCGTCACGATTTCTAAACCGCGGAAAAATATTGTCTTCTGCATTAGTAACCCACCTCTTTATACAGTTGCTGTTTTCATCAGGCCGGACGCGCTATTTCTTCTGCAGCTTCACGTTTTGTGGCGCGGGAAGGGTGCTTCCGGATGCCTCGAACGCGCCGATATCGGGAGCGCTGCCTTGCGGCCGCAGGTTGCCATCGAAGTCGGCCGTCACGACCGTATTTGTCAGGGATGTCCCTCTGTCGATCGCGGGACTCGTGGGGCTGACAAGGCGGAGATTCCCAACCGTCGTGTCGACAAACAATGGGTTCACGTTAACCAGTTCGGATGCCCCCGGCACCGGTATCGGGCTGCTTGAGCCATACCAAATATTATTGGCAGACGTGAGGTTACCGGCATTGATCCAGGATTGAGGGTTGGTCCAGTCGCCTGCGTACCAGAGATCTTGCGGATCAGTCAGATAGAAGATGTTGTTGTACAGGGTTACATGCTTGGGCATGCCGCCGTTATCGCCGCCGATTCCAATAAGAAACCCTTTGCCTGACGTATCGGCATTGGCGTAAACGCTGTTGTTGTAGATGCTCGCATTCAACTGACCCCCATCGCCGCGCAGCGAGATGACGTCGCTATAGCGGTGGTCCTTTTGGTTGTAAATGATGTTGTTATAGACCTGGATATCGCCGGTACCGCCATCGAGCAGGATCGCCTGCCCCGCCAGATCATGCAGCATATTGTCGTGAATCTTGATGTCGGTCAGCTGCTTGGTACCCCAGCAAGCCCCGCCGAAGGAATCCTGATGCACCTGGACTACTCCGCGTGTAGCCGGGATGTTGTAGACCGCGTTCCAGCCCACCTCGGTGCCCGACTGGGTCGAACTCAGGTAGATGGCATGCGCACTTTCATTGTCACCCTGCGCCGGGCTGGTGTTGTGCAGCGAAACACCGATGATCTTCACATTCTTGGAATGCTGGATTTCGATAAGGCCGTCGCCACCGGAGCAGAAGCCGCCCGTGTCATTGCCGTTGGCTTCGGTATTGACGAGCTTGATGTTGGTGGCGGTGCCAGACATCGTCCCCGCCGTGTCGGCGCACACCGACGGTGAAGTCGTCGGTCCGAGGCCGAAAAATTCGCCGGCGTGATTGTCGCTGCAATCGGTGAGCGTGATCGGGAAGTTACCGATCACCCAGTTGGCGACGCTCACGTAGTTGGAAAAGATGTAAATACCGTTGCTGTGCCTCACGAGCGCCTGGTGCCCCGGATAGCCGAGAAACGCCATTGGCGCGCTGGTGGTACCGCTTTTTTCGGCGCGTATCCACGAGTCGGAGTTCGAGGACGCGTCGGTCTGGGACAGCACATACGTGCCGGGCAGGGCGATGATGAAATCGCCGGCCTGGAAGCCGCTCAAGCCCTGCACGGTGTTCGCCGAGCGGTAAGGATGGGTGATGTCGTTTTTGACTCCCGTGCCATCGTTGCCGGTCGGGGAAATGAAGTAGAAGTTACCAGCCCGCACGGTAAAGTTGTGATCGGTGTTGGAGGCAACCCCATTGACCGTCACCTTGATGGGGCCGGTGGAGGTGTTTGGGCCAAGCTGGACGGATAGTTCCTGCACGTCCGGCCGCCCAAGCGAGGTACCGAGGTACATTTTGCGTGCCACCTCGCCGTTGCCGACGTAGACCCTGACCTGACTCAGGTCGGCGCCAAAGCCTTTGCCGAAGATCGACAGGTAGGCGCCGTTGTTGTTCTCGCCGCCGGTATTGGGACCGGATTCGATGTCGGTGTAGAGAACGGCAGGGGCGGCAAATGCGGCTAGCGGAACGGCGACGATGACACAGGCTACAACACGGAGAATCAGCTTTCTGAATGAATGCCCAATTCCGTTTATGCGAATATTCATATGGTACGGCTCCTTGATCCCTGAATCGACGGAACAACGTCTGTCCACTGAATGAATTTACAACATGAAGCACTGATTTCTATGGGATTTCCGTCATAAGCTGTAAAGGAGCCGATCAACGGACGGAATTATCACCGTGCAGCAAGTCCATGCGCCTGTTACTCGCGAGAGTGAGCGACGACGGAATTGAAACGGGGGAAAGTACCTGTAGATCCACTAATCACCAAGCAATTCCGGGAAACTGCTCGGCGAAAGATATTTAGCTGAGTGGATCAGTCGAGATTTGTTTTTTTAGTTTCTGCCTGCGATCTCGATATCAGTAATGCTCGATCCACCATGCCCCAAAAAACAAACAGGTAACCGCCGAGAACAAAATATGACCAGCGATCGCCGAATAAGTTTGAAACGCTGGCGGCGACGATGCAGCCGGCTAATCCCAATCCCAGTCCCTTGTAAAACGATGTTTGTCCCTCGCGGTAAAGCTGCCAGCCACTGCGAAACGCCAGTGTGAGAATGAGCAAAAACAGCGAGATGCCGATGATTCCTTGCTCGGATAACATTCTCATGTAGAAATTGTGCGTGTCGGTCAGAGTCTCACCCGGGGATACCGCCAGTCCAAAACCGCCGAAACCTACGCCAAAAAAAGGGTTTTCCTGAAACATGGCCTTCGCCTCCTCCCAAAGCTCGAGCCGGTGGGCGGCCGAAGCCTCCAGGTTGCCGCTCGGGCTCTCGGTCATGGCGATTCGTTCAGTCACGGTAACGGGCAGGAGCGTTTGCCAGGATACAAAAATGACTGCCGCGAGAACCAATAACTTCCTGTTTTTGACCAGCCCAAAGAACACAAGTGCAATGGCGGCAGCGGCATAGGCGCCCCTGGAGTAGGAGAAAAAAAGTGGGTGGATACTGAATAAAACAGTGGCAAGGTACAGCCACCGGCGCTTTTTATTGTCATCGCATAGAAACAGTCCAAGCAGAAATGCGCCGTAATCCGCGACGAATGCCCCCAAATGGTTCGCTCCCAGGCCGACAACCCAAAACGGGCCTTCCGCACGTTTGTCGTAGGAAAATGCAGCGCCTTCCGTGAAATTCCGGAATTCCCTCACGACGATGAGGAGAATGACGGTTGTGGCAATCAACATCAGTGCCTTGAGTTGTTTCTCGTCCTTAATTGTATTTAAAACCAGAAAATACAGAAAAATCATTTCTGCGTAATTCTTCCAGTCGCGAAGCAGTTCATTCTCGGCGGTGATGGGCGGCGGCAGGTAAAAATGGAGACTCGTATTCCATAGAGCAACATAATTCACCACGATGAATATGATCAAGAATGCTGAATTCTGAGTCTTGGTGAAGCCATCTTTGTTGATGAAAATTCCGATGAGAACCGAAAAGATCAGAAAATCGATAAGATCCTTGCCAAGCGGATAGGGATGAAGCATGTACCAGATATTGGGAAGTGGAATGAGCGCTACCAGGACAAACAGACCCCATTGCGCGTTCTTAAAAATGGAACCGACAACGGTGAAGAAGGCACCGATATAAACTAACGGTAACGCGATAGGGGAAAGGATCGCGTAGAGGAACTCTTTTAGCCAGGTGATCATGGGTTAATAAACATGTATCCGATACATCTACATCAAACTGATAAAAAAATACCTTGAAAATAGAGTCCGCTGTCGAAAAAACCCATTGGTCAACTATATCACCAAAGAATTTATTGATTTTCCCCCGACGACAATTCCCTGGATTCCCATTATGTGATCAATGTCGGACAACATGTGGTCAACCAGGTTGGATTATCAAAATCGCCGGAAATCTCCATGCAAACCGCTGTTAGCAATGCTGTAACCGGAAGTGTAATGAATAAATTGTCATGAGATCGCTACTTCAAAAACGTGAGGACTAGGGATTTTTTATATAAAAAGATCTTCTGACTGTTTCCTGGGGATAATTAAAAAGCTTTGGAACTGAATCTCGCAGGGAAAACATGAGCATCTGAATGGGGGGCAACTTAAAGATGTTTGCGACGTTCAATGAGGCACTCATCTCATCTTTCAAAGCACATTTAGAATCAATTAGTTACAATTATTAGCTAGAATGACGCAGATAAAATCTTATATACAGCGTTTACAGGGGTCTAGACCGATTCCATTGCGCCAAACAATAGCATAGGATGCACGAATAATACCCTTAAGCCCCGGCGTAGCCGGGAAAATAAAAGGAAAAATTTAAGGGTGAGCACGGACGCGTACTGACGTCATCGGGGTCGTCAAATCAGCGTTATCTGTGCAGTTTTCTGTNGAATGCGATTTGCCTCTCCTTGGCGTTTGCCCGGTTTTTAAGGGCCGCAGCAAAAAAATGNTGTAAAGAAACGTTGCTCGCTAGGAGATGGGTGCCATGATTAGGTCTTCAAGACTGTGGTCGGTAATCGCAGTTAGTTTTTTTCTGTTGTTCTGCGTGCACGAAGCAAGCGCGCGGATTCTGGTTATTGCGCCCCACCCAGACGATGACGTAATCACCTCCGCTGGCGTTATCTATAGCGCGGTTAAGCGGGGGGAACCCGTCAAGGTCGTGTTCATGACCAATGGTGACCTCTACGGAACTTCCGTGGGCTACCAGCGCGAGGGTGAGGCGGTAAACTCTCAACTCAGCTACCTCGGTCCTGTGGAAAATGATCTGATGTTCCTCGGTTATCCCGATGGACATTTGGAGGAAATATACGACTCTTATCTGGCCAGCAACGATCGGTACACGACGTCGTTCGGGCAATCCACAACCTATGGTAACCGCGGGCTGGGAAGAAGTGATTATCACTTCTACAAGTTTGGATCGCACGCGCTTTATAACAGATACAACATCGTCCAGGATCTTCAGACTATCATCCAGACGTTCAAACCCGATCACATCTATACAACGTCAGAATACGATCACCACTCAGATCACAGCACGACCTATCTTTTGTTGAAGCAGGCCCTGGCCGCGGTTGTGAGCACGGATCCAAGTTACAAACCGGTTGTGCATAAGACTATTGTTTGGTCTGGGCATGAGGACGTATGGCCTGCCAGAACCGATCCAAGCGCCTATAACATCGAGACACCCGATCTCTCGCTAACACCGCTTCGCTGGGCGGACAGGGAAAGTATCGACGTTCCTTGGGAGATGCAAACAACCAATTTGCCCGCCAATCCAAAATATAACGCCATTCAGGCGCATGTCAGCCAGGCGGGTCCCTATGGCTCGGATAGTTTCATCGCACATTTCACACACAAGGATGAAATTTTCTGGGCGGAGAATCCGCTGGGCAGCAATCAGCCACCGATAGTCAACGCCGGAACCGACGCGACAGTCAACGAAGGCGTAACGACCCAGCTCAACGGCTCGGCCAGCAAGGATCCGAATAACAGTCCCTTGACCTATCAATGGACCCAGAGCGCGGGTCCGTCGGTGACGCTCACCAACGCTACCACCGCCTATCCCTCATTTATCGCGCCCTCCGGGCTGACCCATGACCAGGCGCTGACATTCCAGCTGACTGTCAATGACGGAACATTCAGCAGCTCCGCCGATCTCGTCAATATCATGGTGCACGCCGCCAACCCCAGCCCCAACGTCGCTCCAAACGCGAGCGTGACGGCTTCATCGCAAAACACCGGCAACGGCCAGCTGGCGGTGAAAGCGGTCGATGGCGTGATCGACGGTTACCCGGGCGACTACACGCGCGAATGGGCCACGTCTGGCCAAGGGGCCGGTGCCTGGATCACGCTCACATGGGCTTATCCCTATATCGTAGACCGCGTGATGCTTTACGACCGGCCTAACGGCAGCGATCAGATCCTGAGCGCTACTCTGAGCTTCAGCGATGGTTCCACCGTGGCGGTTGGACCGCTCGACAACAGCGGCAAAGGAGTGGAGATTACTTTCACACCGCGCACGACCACGAGCGTCAAGCTGACGGTCAACAGCGTCAGTGCCAGCACCGGTAACGTGGGACTGGCTGAGTTCCAGGTGTTTGGAACGCCGGGAGCGAATTTCCCGCCGGTGGCGAACACCGGAGCCGATCAGACGGTGCAGGAGAGCGCCTTCGTTCAGCTCAACGGCTCGGCCAGCAAGGATCCGAATAACAGTCCCTTGACCTATCAATGGACCCAGAGCGCGGGTCCGTCGGTGACGCTCACCAACGCTACCACCGCCTATCCCTCATTTATCGCGCCCTCCGGGCTGACCCATGACGCGATACTTACCTTTAGTTTGGTGGTGAATGACGGTAGCCTGAACAGTCCCGCCGCTTCCGTAAACGTGACGGTGCGCGCCGCCAACCCTAGCCCCAACGTCGCTCCAAACGCCAGCGTTACGGCTTCATCGCAAAACACCGGCAACGGCCAGCTCGCCGTGAAAGCGGTCGATGGCGTGGTGGACGGCTACCCGGGCGACTACACGCGTGAATGGGCCACGACCGGCCAAGGGGCCGGTGCCTGGATCAAGCTGACGTGGAGTAACTACTACGTTATCGATCGGGTAATTCTCTATGATCGCCCGAATTCCAACGACCAGATTCTAAGCGCCACCTTGAGCTTCGACGACGGTTCAACGGTGAATGTTGGCGCGCTCGATAACAGCGGTAAGGCAGTTGTGATTGACTTCACGCCGCGCACGACCGCGAGCGTCAAGCTGACGGTCAACAGCGTGAGCTCGAGCACCGGCAGTGTCGGGTTAGCGGAGTTCAAGGTGTTTGGGATAATGGGAGCGGGGATTAATCTGCCCCCGGTGGCTAATGCCGGACCTGACCAGACCGCGCAGGAGAATGCTCTCGTTCAGTTAAACGGCGCCACTTCGAGCGACCCGAACAACGACCTGCTGTATTACCAGTGGCAGCAGATGGGAGGAATACCGGTCACACTGCTCAACGGCAACACCGCCTATCCTTCGTTCGTCGCCCCTTACGGGCTGGCGAGCAACCAGGTACTCACCTTTGGCCTCGTCGTGAGCGATGGCAGCCTGAGCAGTAACGCCGACTCCGTGAACGTGACGGTGCAGGCGGCTAATCCCAGCGTCAACATCGCCCCCGGCGCCAACGTGACGGCTTCATCGCAAAACACCGGCAACGGCCAGCTGGCGGTGAAAGCGGTCGATGGCGTGATCGACGGTTACCCGGGCGACTACACGCGTGAATGGGCCGCCAGCAGTCAGGGCGTCGGTGCCTGGATATTGCTCACCTGGGGTAATTATTACGTGGTAGACCGCGTGGTGCTCTACGACCGGCCGAACTCCAACGACCAGATCCTGAGCGCCACCCTGAGTTTCAGTGACGGCTCCACCGTGGCGGTCGGACCGCTGGATAACAGCGGTAAGGCGGTCGAGATTACCTTTGCCCCGCGCACCACCAGCAGCGTCAGACTCACGGTCAACAGCGTGAGCTCGAGCACCGGTAACGTCGGGCTGGCGGAGTTCAAGGTGTTTGGGAAATAGTGACCCTAGAGAGACGCTGATCGGTTGAATTAATGCCAATGCATGAGAGGGCGCTTGTGCGATTAGTGCTCGCCAAGCCTTCTTGTTCCTCATAAGGTTATCGCCTGCTGCGCGACAGCGACAGCAGGGACATCCTGTGAGGGCGAAGGCGGGGTTCCCAATGATTGCGCATTATTTGGCTCAGTAACAAACCGATAGGCGACATAGCACTGGAAGCGCTACAGCCATGCCTGATGCATGGCTGATGAAAATTTTCCAAACCTGGTGCAGGGAACTGAGCAGAGGGCGTCTTGTGGCGCTCACGAGCGCAGGCTGGCAAAAATATTCCTGGCATAAGCCCGTATCTCGTTTTCCCTGACCAATACACCCGCTACGATTATGGCAACGCCGAGCGCGACCTTTACCAGAAGATTTATCCATTCGCTTGGCGTGCTGATCCAGTTTATGCACAGAAACATCGTCGATGCCAAAACAAGATAATAGATAATAGTCCTGATATTTATCTTAATCGCGATATACCTGTATGACAAAAGTACTGTGAGTATGCTTGCCGTAACGCATGCCACCAATGTTGCCACAGCGGCGCCGGTAGCCTGATAGGTCGGCAGCAAAATCACGTTCATTACAATGTTCACACTGGCAGCCGCAAAATTAATAAAAAGGATTTGTAATGTCTTTTTCTGCAAATACAACCCCGCATAAAGGATCGTATTCATTCCCAGGAATACCAATCCAAAAAGTATCAGTGGTGAAAATTCAGCGGCGTCCGCATATTTATCAGAAGCCAGTGTAACGATGAGATCTTTGGAAATGGCAAGATAACCGGCACACAATGGAATTATTCCCATAAAAAAGTAATTCAGGCATTTACCAAGAAACTCTTCGGTCTTTTCCTTTCCATCTTTAACGTATAGTTCCACATACAGAGGGATTAATGCGTACGATAATGAGAACATCACAAGATCATTCAGATATGACGCCATGTTGTATCCAACGGAATAGAGCCCGAGGACGGCCTCACCGTGATAGGCTACGAGCATGTAACGATCTACATATGTCAATATTAAATATGAGAATTCCGACATCAGAAGCGGGATGCCGAATTTGACCAGCTTGAGCGTCAATTCCCCCGATACTTTTCTGGCAACGATCTGGTAATTGACGAAGAGCCACCGAAACAATATGACACCCATGATGATCTCGGCCAGTGCGATGCCGACGAAATAACCATAGAGATCCTGAATCAGATATAGAAGCAGACTCAGCGCCAGAATGATGGAGATCGTCTTTGTCGAGACAGTTATTACATTGTAAAAAAATGTTTTGCCGGTAGCTCTCAGATAGTTGAGAACAATGATGTTCAACGGACGAACCAACAGGTATACACCCATCACCATGAAGCAGTTGAGGTACTTCTCGTGAATACCCAGGCGTCGATTCAAATAGGGTAAAACAAGCAAATAGATCATGGTGACCACGAGCGACAGAATGAAACTCCTTGTCAGCACGGTGGAAGTAAACATGGAAAGCCGCTCGGGGGTATCCGTGTGTTCCTTGTAGAGCCTGATTATCCCGTCAGAGATTCCTCCTTTGGCGAAAGCCACCGCAATGGCAATAGTTGTGGTAACCAATCCGAGGATGCCATAATCCTCGCGGGACAACAGGCGAGTAAGAATTGGAAATGTAATCAGCCCCAAGAGTAAGGAGATGGCACTCCCCCCCACAAAATGACTGAAACTGGTAGCGAGTTTTTTTATTGATGCCATGGAGATTATTCACGATTCACTTTGTCAGTATATCTGTTTCAGTTGTCCCGATGAACCACATTCACCTGTTTTATTTGGATGAAAGGGTCTGTCTTTTTACATATGCGCCGAATCCTCTTTCGCATTCCGCTTCAGAATTAGAAGCAGCGCTTTGCATGGTGAAAAAGGCTGAATGTTTCAAGCTGCACATGACCGGTTTGAAAGAAACTCACCTGACAGTGCTTAAATTTTCCCCACGGTTGGAAGTTTACGAGAAATAATAATGAAAGTATTAATAACAGGAGGCGCAGGATTTATCGGGTCCCATCTGACTGATCGGTTATTGGAAGTTGGCGCCGAGGTCAGAATTCTGGACGACCTGTCGACGGGCAAGCGCGAAAATCTGCCAGACCACGATGCCCTGGAATTTATCAAAGGCGATATCCGGGATACCGAGATGGTAAACCGTTGCCTAAAGGGGGTTGAGGCGGTGGTGCATCTCGCCGCTATCGCTTCGGTGCAGGCGAGCATTGACGATCCCATTCGTACCCATCAGGTCAATTTTGACGGGACGCTGAATCTGCTGGAAGCTTCGCGTCGCACCGGTATCAAACGTTTTCTGTATGCCTGCTCTGCCGCGGTGTATGGCGATGCGGCAAGCGTTCCCGTTTCAGAAAACGTTGCGTTGAATCCGTTGTCTCCCTATGCGGTCGACAAATTGACTGGCGAGTATTATCTGCTGCATTACCACAGAAAACACGGACTGGCGGCGACCTCGTTTCGTTTTTTCAATATCTACGGCCCACGGCAGGACCCATCCTCGCCTTATTCGGGAGTGATCAGTATTTTTGTTAACCGCCTGCAACAGAATCAGCCGGTCACCCTGTTCGGTGATGGTTCACAGACGCGTGATTTTGTCTACGTGGCCGATCTCGCCGATTTGCTTGCCCGTGCGGTAAACGGGCTGGATGGTGTTGGCGGTGTTTTCAATGTCGGTACCGGCATGCGTTATTCACTATTGCAGTTGTTGGAGTACCTTGAAAAACTGTCGGGAAGGAAAATAGTGCACCAGCACGTTGCAGCGCGTTTGGGTGATATCCAGCATTCTTGTGCCGACGTGAGCCGACTGAAACGGGTCTTTGGAAGTGCACCCGCCACGCCTTTCGATCAGGGACTCAAAAAGCTGCTGGAATCGATGAATACGTAGCCGGGCCGCTTCTCAGAAAGGCAGGATCAGGGAAAGGGTAAAGACCACGTCAGATGAAGTATCGACCACCAGGTCTTCGGAAATCGAGAACTCCAGAAATTTACGCGGCACCAATTCCCATCTCGCGCCCACCAGCCCCTGTACCGGGTAACTGTTCAGTTGACGGAAATTTGTGTAGTCGTAGAAAGGGGTCTGTGCATCGAGCTGACCGATGATAATAAGATGCGGAAAAAACATCCGGCTGATTCCAAACGTGGCGAAGGCGACATGATTCCGTTGCTGTAACGGCAATACATTTCCCTCGGTCATGTACAGGAGCCCAGCGCCGCCGTATATATTCCATTGGTCCAATGGGTGCGTTGTGGCCGCGGTTAGCCACAGTGCCAGATCGGTGCTGCCGCTACCCAGCAGTTCGGACTCCTTGCCAGTCGGCAGCTTGAGACTGGCGCGCAATGCTGTCGCATAACCCGTCGTTTCAGCAGTTTCTATCTGTTTTGCCCCCAGCAGGCGCAGGTCGCCGGGGCCATTGACGGGATGCGTTACGTTGATGAGGTTTACGCCATGGCGTGAATAATTGTAATTGACCTGGTTTTGCGGGACGTCTGTGCGGCCCCCTTGCGGCAGGTTGGAAGAGTCGTGGAATTTCTCGATATAAGTGTCCAGAAAGCCGCCCGTGTACCAGAGATACGGGAGTTCGAACCCCCATTCACGGCCGTCAGCAAGACCTTGCCGCCAAGCCAAGGTTAGACGGTGAGTTTCACCGTCCAGAATCAGATACTCGGATGCACTTTGTGCCCCGGTGAAATTGTTGGAAATCTGCAGACGCAGCGCGAGATCGGATTCGTCCCGCGCAAGCAGCCGGGCTTCACCCAGAGTGGGCAGACCGTATATCTGGATCAGAGGGCTTTGATTGAAACTGTACAGAGGCCGAACATCCGTAGAATAGACGGCGCCGGCATGGGAGATACCCGATGCCAGGGTAAGCAAATACAGCAGAGACCCGATTCGGGATAAATTCGTGGAGCGCAAAGAGTCTATGGCCGGTTTTTCAATGTTGTTCTGGTCTCTGCACGTACGGGTATTGTGGCAGGCCGGAGTCCGGAATTCAAATGATCATGCAATCATGATAGAGATTGATCGTTTTGATTCTGGCGCCTCTCTTTGGGAGACAGAGAACATCTGAAGTAAATTCCGACAGGACTTATTCGGCCCGGGACTCTGACATTGGAAAAACTTTTCCGGCTTGCGAGGCAGCAGCGTGAAATACGGCTCCGTCGTGCTGATGAGTGAGGAAATTGCCGGCA
>JGI1358J11329_10000715_pt1 | contig 28863 bp, 7 predicted proteins | sample Subgroupgradi54m_FD_11329 | JGI IMG/M metagenome (IMG submission 11329)
ATTCCCGCTTAAAGTTTGCCACAAAACCGGCGGAATCCGGCGAGACGAATCTCACCATACCTTTTGGCGGACGTGCGGAAATAACAAATAAACCGAGAATCGTTTTTGTCATTGACGACCTTGGATATAGTAAACGTCAGGCGGAATTTTTATTTTCTATCAGTCATCCTTTGACCCTCGCGATTTTGCCGCAGCTTCCTTATTCGAAATATTTTTCGGAAGAGGGAAAAAAACACGGCTTCGAAATCATTCTTCATCAGCCACTAGAACCTGAAAGTAAAATTCAAGATCCCGGCCCCGGTTTGATTAAGACGGATATGACCGTAGAACAGATTCAGCGCATTTTAGAGGAAAATTTATTGACCGTGCCGGATGCGATCGGGATCAATAATCATATGGGTTCTCATGCCACAAGGGACAGGAGAGTGATGTATATTATCGCGAAAGAACTTAAAGAAAAAAAATTATTGTTCTTAGACAGCATGACGCATCCTCAATCAGTCGCTCATCGCGTGACATTTGCCTTGGGAATCCCGACGCTTAAGCGCAATGTATTTTTAGACAACGAAGATAAGTATGATTCCATTTTGGAGCGAATTAAGGAAACGGCGCAGATTGCGACAGAAAAAGGACAAGCCGTCGCGATTGGGCATATTCGGAAAAATACATTACAAGCGATTAAAGATTCGATTCCGAAACTGGAAGCTGAAGGATATGAGATTGTAAGTTTGGGAAAACTTTTAAATATGACCCCCCGCCTGAGTCCTCCCCCACAAGGGGGGAGGATGACGATGAAAAAAGAAATTCCTTCCCCCTTAACGGGGGAAGGTTAGGATGGGGGTTGGTGTTGCATGAGAAATATGTACACACTCGGTATTGAAACTTCCTGTGACGAAACCGCCTGTGCGGTCTTAAAAAATGACCGCCAAATTTTGGCCAATGTGGTTACTTCAAGCTTAGCCAAGCATAAGGCTTTTGGAGGAATCGTTCCGGAAATTGCATCCCGCCACTGTTTGGAGGCGATTGATTATGTTTATCAGCAAGCACTTGATGAGGCGGACATTGATCAAAATCAAATTGATTTGATTGCGGTCACGCGCGGCCCGGGGCTGATCGGTTCTATTTTTATCGGCGTTTCATTTGCGAAAGCGCTTAGCTTTTCAATCGGCGTTCCTTTGATTGGCGTGAATCACATCGAAGCTCATCTCGAAGCTAATTTTATTTCACATCCAAAACCCGCTTCCTTTATCGGATTGATTGTCTCAGGCGGCCATGCCAGTATTCTTTGCTTCCGCCGGAACCGTTATGAATTGTTGGGCGAGACCATTGATGACGCCATCGGTGAGGCCTACGACAAAGTGGCCAAAATTTTGGGATTGGGATATCCGGGAGGCCCCCTCATTGACCGCTTGGCGCAGAAGGGAAATTCCAAGGCGTTTTCTTTTACCAAACCGAAACAAGACGGAAAATTTGATTTCAGTTTTAGCGGAATCAAAACGGCTGTGTTGCGGCTGTGTGAACAAAAGAAATTCCTTCCCCCTTTATGGGGGAAGGTTAGGATGGGGGTAGATTCCGAAATGATCCCCCCACCTTTATCCTCCCCCATCCGCCACAAAACGCGGCGAGATTCGTCCACTCCGCACAAAAATCGACGGCTCCGTCCTCCGGCGGAAAAGCGTTTTGGGACGGATTGCGCCAACGCTTTCTGGCGAACAAGGGGGGAGGAAAATTTTGTTGCGGATCTCTGCGCGAGTTTTCAGGAAACCGTTATCCGCTGGATCGTGGATAAAACAATTCTTGCTTGTGAGACAGAAAAAATGAAGAATATCGTTGTGGGCGGCGGCGTGAGCGCTAATTCAAGATTGAGGCAGCTTTTTCAGGAAGAGGCCGGAATGAACAGAATCAATCTTCTGATTCCACCTTTTGAATTGACGACAGACAATGCGGCCATGATCGCTCGGTTAGGTTATTCGCTTTTTAAAAAAGGGAAACATTCAGAATATCAAATGACGGCAGATCCATCTTTGAGGATCGGAGAGGAGACGAATGGACGATCTTGAAATTTTTATTCGCTTAGGGGCCGCTGCTTTTGCGGGAGGGTTGATCGGATTTGAGCGGGAACTCCACGGCAAGGAAGCAGGTTTACGAACTCATTGTCTCGTGTCTTTGGGTTCAGCCTTAATCATGCTGGTTTCCATTGAAATTTTTAATCTTTATCACAATGTTGTTAATGTAGATCCCGGGCGGATCGCAGCACAAGTCGTCACTGGAATTGGCTTTCTAGGCGCCGGAACGATCATTCGTTCAAAGACGGGCGTTGTGGGATTGACCACGGCAGCCGGTTTGTGGACTGCGGCAGGCGTTGGTTTAGCCTGCGGCTTAGGTTATTTTCACGCCGCGGTCATTGCCTGTGTGATTGCGCTTTTTATCTTGGTTTTTTTTGCCAAAGTCGGCAGGAAACTGGGCGGTAAAGATATCTGATTCATGTACACGAAACAAGCGATCCAAAATATCCTTCTCCAAGTTTCTAAAAGTAAAATTTCTCCTCAGAAGGCATACGAAAAATTAAGACATCTTTCCTACGAGACGCTTCACTTCGCTAAAATCGATCATCACCGGCCGCTTAGAAAAAACCTCCCGGAAGTGGTTTATGCCCCCGGAAAAACTGCCGCACAACTTAAAAAAATAATGGCCGCTCTCATTCGGAAAAAGCATCCGCTTTTGGTCACGCGTCTCGAAGAACACCAATTTAGAAAATTAAAAAAGCGATTTCCAAAATTGCATTATTCAAAAGTAGCTTCCATTGCTTATGTATCCTCCCACCTTTCCGCCAAACAGATCGGCGGACCCACCACGTATTCTGGCGGAAATCCTCCCCCACAAGAGGGGGGGAGACTTATCGTTCCAGAAAAAAATGGAAAACATTTCCTTCCCCCTCGATGGGGGAAGGCTAGGATGGGGGTGGTCGCGATTGTCACGGCCGGTACCAGCGATATTCCTGTTGCAGAAGAAGCCAAAATTACGTTAGAGACGGTCGGGCGAAAGGTGAATACCTTTTATGATCTGGGAGTTGCTGGACTCCACCGGCTTTTGGACCATATTAAAGAAATTGAGTCTGCGGATGCGGTGATTTGCATTGCCGGAATGGAAGGTGCGCTTCCGAGTGTTTTGGCCGGTTTAATTTCAAAACCCATCATTGCTGTTCCCACCAGCGTCGGTTACGGGGCCGGGTTCAAGGGAATTACGCCTCTTTTGACGATGCTGAATACCTGTGCGCAGGGAGTCGCAGTAGTCAATATTGACTCAGGTTTTAACGCTGCCTGTTTTGCCCACCTGCTTTGCGGCTAATTTCACTCATCTCCTTATCCTGTCTTTCTTAACGAAGTTAAGTCAGTTTTTTGGGTCTATTTTCTCCTTATTTCCGTCATTAAAAATAAGCTCTTTTTCTCCTAATCTTTTCCCATCTTATATATTGTAGGCGCGGTTTCTTACAGGTATACTTTCTAAGACCCTAAAAACCGGTTCAATTCACCGTGAAAAAAAGCACAGGAAAATATGGTTACAGTTATACGACCAAAGCCATCGCTTTTTTTGTACTCTCTTCTTTCACTCTTTTAAATACCTTTAATCCAACCTTTAGTTACGCACAAATTGTCCCTTCATCGACGGTTCCTCTTTCCAAGAATCTAGACCTTGCCAAAATTGCCGAATCCCTCGCGATTCCGGAAAGCATGGGAACCATTCAAAAGCGGTTTTGGCCTGAGAAAGGCAATGACCAATTAATCATTTACGTCCAAAATGCCCACTCCAATCTGGATTCAGAACGCAACACTCAAAACCTCATTGCTTATTTTCAGAAGGAATTAAATTTGCCCCTGGTTTTACTGGAAGGCGGCGAGGGCAAGCTTGATAACCTGTTCTTTAAATCTTTTCCGGACAAAGAACTAAAAGAGAAATTACTCAACGATTATCTTAAAAAAGGTGATCTCTCAGGCGGTGAAACCGCATCCATTCTATTCGATCAATACGATACGGAGTATTACGGAATTGAAAATCAAGCGCTTTACGATCAAAACAAGAAATCATTTTTGGAAGCAATTGGCAAAGAACCTGAAATTTCCCGCCGTTTAGATACCATCCAACAAGAACTGAATCGAAAGGCGAAATCAGTCTTAAACGAGAATTCTTTAAAATTCAGGGAGAAAAGTGAGTCATTCCAAAAAGAAGGAATCGATTTAATGGAATACGCGAAATTCTTGCGCGAATTGTACGAACAGGTAGGGGCGGGGTTTCCCCGCCCGTCTCATATGAAGGGCGAGGCGACCTCGCCCCTACCCATGATTGATGCTTATCCCGAACTTTCCAAAATTCTGAATGCTGAGCAAAATGAAAAGCGTTTTAAGAATGAAGATGTAGATGCGGCTACGACTCAGATGATTCAGACGTTCCAAAAGAAGGCGCTCCCCAAACTTCCAAAGTCTAAGCAAATGGAAATCAACCAAATGATTCAAATGCACCGGATCGGCCATTTGGGTCAGGGGGCGCTGGTCCAGCATTTGGAGAAAGTAGCGAAGGAAACGAATTTTTTCTTTGAGACTCCGGAAATTTTAAAGCCCGCTGCCCGTCACGCTCAAACCATTTCCTCCATCAAAGGCACACAGATATTCGAAGAGCTCAAAAAATTGGAGCAAGAGCTGCGAAACAAATTGCCGGAGACGGAGCCGGGCAAAAAACTTTTAAGCGACGAACATTCTGTTTATCTTCTGCGTCAGTTTTCAAAGCTTGAGATTCTTCCGGAAGAATGGGAGTTCATAAAGGATAAGAAAGTTTCTGTCATTCTGAGCCCTTCGGCTGTCATTCTGTCCCACGGGACTGCCCTGACTTCCAATGAAATTAAGGGAGAATCAGGACTGAGCAAAGCGAAGAATCTGCCAGCCTCGAGGGCAAGCTCTGCGAAGAATCTACATGCAGATCCTTCGGCTGCGCCTCAGGATGACATGATGTCGCTCGATTCTCTCTTCACTCCTCACTATCTCTTCTATCAACTTGCAGATGAACGCGACAAAGTCCTGTTCAAAAATATTTCAAACATAATTAAAAAAGAAAAAGCCAAAGTGGTTTTAGTATCCACCGGTGGTTTTCACGTCTCAGGGATTATGAATCAATTAAAAGAGTCCAATACTCCCTTTATTCTCATCTCTCCTAAAATCAATCAATTTACCGAACGCTCTGTTTATTTAAATGCGATGGAAGACAAACGTTCTTTCATGAACTATTTCAACGGGAGTCTTTGGGATGCGCTGGCTCAAGACTACGCTTCGAAACTCGCGGCTTCGCTCAAAGAAGAAGATCTGACTCCAAACCTCAAAAGGTGGCGCGACCGGATCATTCAAAATTCGATTGCTGAAGGAAGAATCACTGAAGCCGGTTCTTATACGAAATATGTGGATGCTTTGGTTCAGGCGCTCAGGAAAGAATTTGAAAAGGGAAGTCCGCTCGAGGCGAACGGCCGGAAACGGATGACTGAAGAAGAAATCCGAAAAGCATTGGACCGGGAGCTTAATTCCTTCTTCAATGTGTACTTTGAAAAAATCGAATCTCTGCTCAAGCAAAAAATCCAAGTCTTCACCGACGGCCTCAGCCAGCTTTGGAAAACGAAAGATGTGACACCTAAATCAATAGCCCAACTGCTTGACCGTGTGAATGCGGTTCGTTCCTCCAACCTTTCGGCATCGATCGTATTAATCAATAAAACTTCACCCATCGTTTTAAAAGAAAGAGTGGCCCGTGAAGCGAGAGCCAACTTGTCGCTTCAAGAACGCATCCAGGAATACATTTCAATCATCCGAGACAATCCTGACTTATTAAATCAAATCAAAGCTCTTGATTTGACGAAGGTGAGTCCTGACGCGACAGATATTTATTCCGAGCTCCAGCGAGAATTTCCAGACGATCTACCTAATATTCTTGCGCGAATTCAGGAGGGTCTAAAAACTGGGCAACCCGCCGCCCGCGCCGAGACGCGCGCTTTAGAAAAAGCGAATGAAGATTTCAGGAAAGGCGAAGAACTTCTGAACCAAAATAAGGCGATTGAAGCGGAAGAAACTTTTCTAGAAGCGAAAGGTCAGTATGAGCTGATTATCAAGAATCAGTCTGGAACGGTGGAGGCTCAAGAAGCTGAGAAGAATCTTCAGGTTTTGAAGCTCCGCCTAAAAATCACAAGCTGGGAAAAATTAGAATCTCCCCTCATGGCAATGATTTATGATTGGAACACGGGCGAGAGAACGATGCAACAAATTCCTCGGCGTCATGCTCGTCAACAAGGATTAGCACAAACCTCCGTTTTTCTTATAGGTATTGGCCCGGACGGAAAGCTTGTTCTCCAAGAGAGGGGAACGGACAATTATTTATTTCCCGGAACAAAAACTTGGATGACAACCGGTGGTGTGGATGTGAATGAAAAGCAAGGAAAGCCGGCGGTCGTTAGAGAATTTAAAGAGGAATGGAAACTAAAAGAAGAAGATATAGAAGACGATCGCCTGAGTCAGTTAATTGTAGAGCCAGATTTTCCGGAGTTTGATCATCGAAGTTACCTCAAACAATACGAATTTACAGCTCTGACCTCGGAAGAAGAGCAATTACTTAATCGATTAAAAGCACAGTTTGAACAAGAAGAGCAGAAGTTCGAAAAAATATCAGATCGCGTCTTGTTTAAAATTCATCCCATCAGTCGCATTCTTTACGCCTACGTTCTCAATGAATCTGCGGCCGGCGCATTAGAACGATTAAATAATTATCGAAACCAGATTGTAAACGAAGCTCATATTCCTGTCAGTGACCAAATTGAAAATCGGGAATTTATCGCAGTTTATACTTATCACTTAAAAGAAGAAGAATTAAAAAAGATGGAACCGGACAAAGAAGAAGAAGGAATTCAGGGTTACTCATTTATGGATGCAGAGAAACTTGAGCAGGCCTTTCATGAAAATCCAACTCAATTCGAAGCAGCCATTGCTATGATTCTATTAAATCCAATCGCATGGAATCAAGTGGTTGAACGTACGAAAATGGTTACACAGCTGGTTGAAGGTCAAAAAATTCAGGGACATTTATTTGATCCAACGGGAGCAATTTTAGCCAGAGAGGGATTAACAAAAGCTGCTGTTCAAACTTCAGAGGCAAAACCAATTGAAGAAGTGAGAACACTTCTCAAACGGGCTCAAGATCAGAGAATTAGTCTTGAAATTGAAGCTCCCTTGCGTTTGCTTGACGGACCGGGGACACAACTTGATCTCTTTGATTATGAAAAGGCACTCACGCCTGTTGGCGCGAAAAAATTACGAGAATTGCCTTCGTCGTTAACGGTTACTGGAGAATATAGTGTTACGTTCCGATTTGAACCTTCAGACAATGAAAATGCGGTTGAATATGTTGCTCCAGACTTGGGAATTCATGATGCCGTTGTTGGAAAAGTTAATCTAACTCCTGATGGTAAGTTGCCGCGTGGTTATGAAGATGGGCCCGCTTATATTTTTTCAAACATGTTTAACTTACGCGGAGTTCGCATCACATTAGTTCATTCACCTCTCATTGCCGCCGGTGGCGGAATGGAAACGTCTGATATTTTCCTCGACGTTCTGTTTTCGGCTGCAAGCATGCTTTCTAGTTCTGATTGGAGTCAGGCAAAAATTCTTTCAGAACGTGTCAAATTTGGAAACGAACTTGTGGGACGATTCAGCGGAGGTCAGGCTTCTCTTGCGATTATGACAGGAGGCGTGAGTCGTCATATTTGGTTAGCCGGATTAAAAGATCAAGACGGTAATCTTATTAATCCTTATTCGGGTTTTTCTTTTCCCATCCTTCAACCGGATGATTATCCATTCGTTGAGGCACACATGATGCATTTATTGCCGGGTAGAGAAAAGGAGAAAGTGGACCGAGGTCTTATGACTGTAATGTGGGTAGATCTCATCCGAGATAAGGATCCTGTAGCGGCGCCGTTGTTCAGGGAATTAATTACCAATGCGGATGAATATATGAATGCTTTGGCGCAGAAGGATATGGCTACGGTTGTTAAAGTGATGAATCGTCATGTCGACATTCGTGACGCACTCCATCAGCAATGGCTTAGCTTAGCTATGTTGCCTCCCGAAAAACAGCCGGAATATGCAAGAAAATACACCGCATTACTACAAACACATCCGTTACTGAAAGCTCTCCATGAAAAATATGGAGTGGATATCATTCAAATCAGCCCTTATTCCGATTATGCTAAAGAAGTCATACAAGCTGGGCGGAAAGAAGGCATTTCCATAACGCCTTTGGGACAAGGCGGCCCGGGAAGCACTCTTATTGCCGTTTCTTCAAAACCCAATATATTGGAATCTTTTTTTAAACGTCAAGATTATGGAAAATTTGATGAACATTCTATTGAGCTCAGAGGATATGCTCCGCTCAAGATTTCAAATAGGCCGATTCAATTTCGCGGATTCAAGGAATTAGGGCTTAGAGAGCCAGCTCCACCAACAGAGACCATTTATGATGAATCTGTTGGAAAATTTATTCGCTCGGAAACTCGGGCATTGCCGATTGTAAATATTTCCAATATTGAACTTCCGAAAAAAGGTAGTTTATCTCAAAAGAAAATCCTTCTCGTTTACGGAGGTCTAGGAGCGGTTGTACCAAGATTGTATCAACAGGGATTTTATGAATATAAAGATTTGTACAATATGGAGCTTGACGTTTTAGGACGCCAACCACAGGCAGAAGCATGGAAAAAGATCCATGATTTGAACCTCCCCTATTCACGTTATTACACGGAACCACCTAAAACCAAACCAGACGGGGTTCTTATTGTTACAAGACCAGATAGTCATAAAGAAATTCTTGAGTGGGCCATGGCAAATAATATCCCTGCATTTGTGGAGAAGCCTCTTGGTTTGCCTGGACATATTGAGAGTATTAATGCTTTATATCAAGCCAATCCAACCAAAATATTTGCGATTGAGTTTTTCTTGGATAATCCCGCAGTCTTGCGCGCTGCCGAAATGTTAACAGAAAAAAATCTGGGACAGCTTCGTGCAGTCAAAGGAAGGGCTATCGAAAATGTGCCGGTGGAAGCGGGGCGTGAATGGCTTCTTAAACCGGAAATTAGCGGTGGCGGCATCGGTATGATGGATATTATGGTGCATTTAGTTGCGATGGGCGAGTTATCCATTCAACATTTTGGAAAAAGCTTTAAGGATTTTGTTGAGAATCCAGACAAAACATTTTTGGCTCGATATGATGGAGCGCCTCCCGGTACCGAAACTTATGCTCATGTTGAAGGAAAGATTGGTGATGTTCAAGTTGAGATGAGCGCGGGTAAGGGAGTCCACACAACCACTTATGACATGAGTTTTATTGGCAGTAAGACAATTTTAGAAGTAGATCTAGGATTTGGTGACACAATTCCATCCGTTACGTTAAAGGATTTGACCGACAGAGTAATTCAACGATATGAATTTCCAGAAAGCAAAGATATTGGTTATCACAGTACTGTACGTAAAATTTTTGATGTGCTTCAGAACCTTAGTCATATTCCGCAAGAGGAACGGGATTTTCGCATTCAAACAACGGCTTTAGCCGTAAAAATTCTCAGTAATGTCCAAAATCAAATCGGGCAGCACTACTATACACATCCGTTTGGAGCTGATATGGAGAATTATAACCCTAGTCAGATTAATTCTAAGCGCGCCGAGACGCGGGACAATCATGCAGCCCTTGCGCGGGTGGTTACCGGTTTGTCGAAACCACCTCGTTGGGCAAATGCAGTTCCCCTCATCGGTCGCTGGCCCGTTGAAACATCAATATGGGGTCGCGAACGAGCGAATGAAGAGCGCATTTTTGAGTTCTTCAATCAAGAAAAAGCCGAATATCTCGGATCGATGAAAATTTATCTTTTTATTTTGGTTAACGCTCTCATCAATGAACACTTCGGCGGAAACGCTTCTTTAAGAAGACTTATATTTGTTCCTAACTCTGAACATGAAGGCGCTTCTCAGCTGGTGATCAGGATGACGGATACATTCAGCTATCCCTACAAGCTCGCCGTTCATCCAGACAAGAAAATTTCTGCCGGTCTGAAACCTTATAGAGTGACCATCGACGAATTAGAAAGAATGTTTCATGTACAAGGATTGGCCGAAAGATATTCGCAACTTCAACCCGGCGAAATCCCAATCATTTCACCTGCGACATCAGACACAAAAAAGCTCTGGAAGATGCTTTATTTATATATTGCCGGGACATTAAATCCGGAATCGATTGGTATTTCCGCACCGCTCGGAGGCGCCGTTTCGATTGGTGTGATGTATCGGAAAGAACGGGGGCGCATGGGGGCGTTGTTCCGTCTTAGACAAAATGATTTTCAATTAACTCCCTCAGAAGCGCTGCTCGATCAAAAAGCGCAGCTTTTAAAAAATTTATCCAGTTTGCTTTCTCGACGAATAGGCGTGATTTTACATCGGCATGTTGATCCTTTAAAATCGGAATTAGCGCAAACGAATTTACTCGGAAAGATCAGATCTTGGGTTGGGGGGAATAGGGTTAAAAAAACACATGCCATGATGGAAGAACGTATCTACCAATCGATACCTTCGATGAGCTCAGGTGCGGCACGAGATTTCGAAGGTCACATTATGGAAGCGCGAAGGAAACTTATGGTTTTGGATCGAGAAACTGCTCTTAAAAACGATGCAGCACTGATGGAGGAATGGAAGAATGCGAAAGCCTTAGTCAATGATTTACTGAAATTTGTTGATGAATCATCAGAATTGAAAAATCTGAAAACAACGGTGGGCGATGAAATGATTCAAATGAAAACAGAAATAGCTGAGCTGCGCCGCTTAATGGAACAATCCTCAATTATGGATGTGCCTGTCAGTCTTCAAGATGAACATGCATTACCCGGTGAACCCATCGCCCGTGCCGAGACGAGAAGGCAAGAGGACGCGATTCTTTTTGAAAAGCTGCTTGCGGGAGAAAAGCCGGATGCGGAAACAATCGAAAACATTCGCGCCGTTGTGGCCGGACGAAAACCCGCAACGCTTATTGCGGTGGTCCCTGAACAGCCCGTTCCGGAAGAAATTGCTCAAGTGCCTCCAAAAGTAGAATGGACTCCGGAAAAATTTGTGCCGCTTGGCGAATTTGCAAAACCTTATGAGAAAATTCTAAAACGGCATCAACTCTATCTTTATCAGTGGTCCGCGGTACAGACTTGGCAATCCAAAGACGGTGCAAAAATCCAAAGAGAAATTACGTTTCGCTTTTTATTTCATCTTCCACAGCTTTGGTCAATCGTTCAACTTTATACAGATTCTTCAGTCGAGAAACCCGAACTTTTATTCGATCTTTTTAAGCGAGGCGACCGGCTCATGCGCGGCCTTTTCTTGGGATATCCCGAGGGCGCAATTCAAGCTCATCAATCGAATGACACACTTTTGAATCATTTACAGTCGCCATCATTTAACCTGAATTCTCGTCAGGTAGAAGCTATTGAGGTTTTTGGTTCGACGAATTTACCACCAGACACAGGCGTTCAATCAACAGTTGCCCAATGGAAAGTTGCTGCTGATCGCCTTCGTCCGGCTAAAACAGTTCTCTCCGGAACTCAGATGCCTCGAACCTCCAAAAGTTCTCGCACTCCTGACAAGCCACGTGCTCCGCCGCAAGAGCCCCCTATCGATCGGCACAACTCCACTGCCTTAAGATTTATTTTTGAGGTTGCCTTCCTTGCCGGTGTGATTGTGCTGAGCAGTTTTCTAACGGAAAAATATGCCCTCAATTATTTTGGATCCAAAAAACCTCCCACCGTCGTTCCTTTAAGTCCGCGCGAAGCTCGTCCACCGATTTCCATTCAGTTTCAAAATGAAACCAGGCGAGCCGAAGAAGCTGCTCGAAAAATGGGTCAATCTCACCGTGCCCGTGCCGAGACGCGAAACGCTATTGAAGCTATCAAGAGGAAGATTGAAGAAAACGGCGGTAGAATTACGTTTAAAGATTTCATGGAAGAAGCACTCTACGGGCCTTTCGGTTATTACACGAACAAAGTGAATATTGGCACAGAAGTTCAGTCCGACTTTTTTACTTTCCCCGAATTGGTTCCCGTTGCTTTTGCCCAAGGTGTTGCAAACGAGTTGCTTCAGATGTGGCGCGCGATGGGTAGTCCAACCGAGCCGGGCAGTTTTCAAATCGTTGAGATGGGCGCCGGACGAGGTATTTTGGCCGAGAACATTTTGAAAGGAGTGCAACGAAGCGCCTTGGAAAATGACGAATTTAAAACGTTTTTCACCGCTCTCAGTTATGTCATTGTCGAAATTAGTCCGGAACTGAGGCAACAACAGGAACAGCGTTTAAAAGATAAAGGTTTTCCAATCCGTTGGATTGCTGGTTCAACAGTGGACGCCTCTATTAATGTGCAGCAGGGCGTCTTTATCTCGAATGAACTTCCCGATGTTTTTCCGGTTCATCGTGTCAAAAGGATTGGCGGAGAGCTCCAGGAAGCTTATGTCGAAGTGGATCGGAACGGAAAATTCCGGGAAACATTCGGGCCTTTATCCGAAACCAATCGACAGGAAATAGAAGCTTACCTTCAAAAAGGAGGCGAACGTTACGAAAAAGTGCTTGAGCAAGGCGGTGAAATTCCGGTTAATTTAGATCTCACCCGATGGCAGAAAAATATTTCGAACAATCTCAAAAGAGGTTATGTCCTGACAATCGACTATGGACCAGGCCGAGAATATCCCATCAGCCAATCAACGGTCCGGACCTATTCTAAAAATCGTCCCTATTTGCTGTTTGGGTTCCGCGTCCCATTCCGATTTGTTAACTTCATCTTGCGCTGGTTCAAAGTCGAATTCGATGCTTTTTGGCGGTGGCTTCCTCTTTCTTTGAGAGGTCCTTGGAACCGGATCAATCCCTTTAAGTGGCTATTCAAAGAAGATCACACTTATTTCTACGATGCACCGGGAGAAGTTGACATCACTGCCGACGTAGATCCCCAGTTGATTTTTGCCAGCGGGTTAGAAGCCGGATTAAGGGTTGAATCCTTAGAAAGTCAGACTCAATTTTTTACCCGGCAAGGGATTACGGGATCCGATTTGAAGGCCTTAACGGACCGTGGTTTCTTCGTCGCCATTCAAAGCAAAGGAATGATGCCCGCCCGCGCGGAGACGCGGAGCCAAGAGGCGAATCCGATTATTCAATTGTCAATTAGCAGAAGAATGGAAATAGGAGATCAATCGGGATCTGTTCCGCTTACCGTTTTGAACGGGCTGGTTAGAAAAATGCAGCAACCCGAAACCAAAGTAGTTGCCGCAAAATCTCGCTTAAGAATTCAGCCGCAGACCGAGCGCGAGGAAAAAATGTGGCTCAAGACCTCTCAGGATTTGGGAATCGGATTGGTGCCACTTGTAAATGGGGAAGAGATGGCAAGCTTTCTGCGTCAACATCAAAACAATTTAGAATCCATCAAAATCATCGGACTCAGAACGATTCAAGTGGTTTATAAAAATCCGGTTGCCGTTCCGTTTCGTCAACCTACCAAGGTGCTTACGTTCACAAGTTCAATTTCGTTAGATCATCCGGAGTATTCAGTCCATTTCAAAGAGTTAAAATCAAACGTTAGCGCTCCCGAAACGGCGCAACAATTTTATGGATTGATGATTGACAATTTATACCAACTAAGCCGAAAAGGAAATTTAAGCAAACTCTATGTTCCAATTCCGATTGGTCTTCCGACCCCTGCGCATGTCGCTCAGTTTGAGAAATTCGAAGAGACTTTGCAAGGCCGGTTTATCTCTGAGGAGGAATGGCAAGCAAAGGAGGCAGAAAGGATTAAGAATGAAGAAGATCAAAAAAGGCAGAAAATTATTCGAAACATCAAACTCATGCTTGATATTATTAAACTAGATTTAGCGAGCGAACTTGCTACGATTTCTGACGCTTCGGGTGATGTTCTACGAACTAGAATCCAAGCGGCACAAGCCGAACAGTTTGTGACCAACTTATCTTTGACGGACTCAGAAGCGAAAGTCCAAAAATGGAAAAAGTCGATTCAAAATGACCTTCAAGAGTTGAAGCGGAAAATCGAAGCGCGCCGTCAGAGACAGGCCGCTGCAACTTCAGCTCCAAAGTCGCTTGGCTCCGAGGCCGGCGGTACTTTTTTTACTCAAGAATCACCGAGTCAACCTTCCGATAAAATTCCTCCTGGAAAGTTATTGGCACCGAAGAAGAGTGTTCGCGAAGAGACCGAGTGGCAACGCGCTGTGCGACGTGCAATGTCAAGCGCCCCTCAAGTAATCGAGAAGGTGCGTCCCGCAACCATGGATCATGTGTATCAATATAATGACTTGAGCTATCGCGAGGAAGGCGAACATGTTTTGTTTCGTATCGGGACACATAAATTCCGAATTGATCGCGCGGTCGTAGATCATATGAAAAGACTTGCGAATGTGAATGCGAGCGGATCTGTTGAACAGTTAGAGGGGACCATTGCTGAGCGCTCTTCCGGCGGAGAGTGGGATCCAGTTGAGCAGTTCGATTTTAGTAGTTTCATTATTCAAATCCTAGCAATGACCATTGCATATCAAATTCGATTTCAAAGGGATTTCTCTCCCTTTCAAATTACATATGGAAAAGAGCAGATGGTTATTCAAGTGGGTCAGCAAACCGTAACGCTTTTAAGACGGTCTCCCTACTTAATGAGCATGAGCAAACGGCCAAGCGGAGCGGCTGGTACGCTACAGGAAAAAAAGGATTGGTTGCGCGCCACCTTTAACCTCTTGTTTATACCTGTAGTTTTGGATCCGGCCACCCGTACCGAAGCAAGCGAGGCATTTAAATTGGTTCAAGGTCAAAAGTTTCAGCAGGCACTCATCAAGCTGATTGCCATTCTCGCCCGTGCCGAGACGCGGAGCTTCACCGTGAATGAATTTTACCGGGAAAAAATTCTCGCGCCTTTAATCTATCAAGAAGATCCTATCGATCATGTGTGGGTTTATGACCTTGCGGGCGAAGGGCAACATTATTTGGTCGTCGAATCATTTGATGTCGAAGGAAAACAAATTAAGATTGAAAAAATGAGTCTGACTCAAACAGAAGTTAGCAATGCGTTGTATCACCTGAGGAGAATTGCCATTGGCATAGATCCGGTCCTGCTGAATCTAGAGGGAAAAGGGTTTTCCTTGGTGGCCAAATATAATGATGGAATAGGTGATCCGCTCACTGCAGCTGAAAGAATATTTGAATTTGAAGCGGAAGTTAAACCCGGCGAAGATATTGTTTCCTTCACCCGAAGACTTTTCGATGCCATGTCACGGCCTCTTATTGGCCACTACCGAATTAACTTTCAGTCCAAACCGATGGGGGCATATTCGATTCATGCTCCGATTCAAATCAGCGCCGAAAAGTTAACTCAAGCCGAATATGAAACACTCAAACCCAAATTTGATTTGGTCAACAATTTGGAGCATCATTTAGACCTTAAGTTGCTCATCACAGAACTCGTCGAAAACAAAGTGATCCAGCCACGCGACATTCGTGAAAGTCCGGAAGAACTTGTGCAACGCATGGAAAGCAACAATGATTTTAGCGGCCATGTGGTGGTGGATGAATACAAGTTTTTTGATTTTCTTAAAACCAATTTGGAAGCAGCGCTGAAAGAACTCGATAGTCCCAGATATTTAGTTCATCCACATCGGGAGCGTCCTCAGGATTATACGGTTGACACCAGAATGAAAGAGTTATTTGAAAATACGAAACGGTTGTTTCGTTATATGGTCATCGATTTAAAAATGGAGCCTAAATCTTTGTCAGGTCCTTTGGTCACGTTGGCTCATCGCATTTCAGACCAAGAAAACGGACTAAATGTTAACAATCCATCTTATGAATTTTTCACGTATGTGTTTTCAGGCACCGGCTTGGAACCTGAGTATCAAAGTCAAGAATCGTTACAGAAGTGGTATCAAAAAATGCACGTGACCCGCCTGAATACATTTCCAGAACAACTTGCCCGCGCGAAGCCGCGGACGGCTCAATGGGACCAGGTAAAGGATTCCTTGAGACTGGCAACTTTGGAATTAATGGCAAATGCGGCTCAAGCGGCGGCGAACTTCAAAGGAAAAGAGGGAAAAATTTCGTGGGCTGTGGATGAGACCAATCGAGGAGTTGAAATCGTCATTCGGGATAATGGCCCCGGCTGGGATCTTGAGCAGCTTCGTGAAGCTGCAAGATATTTCCTCCAGTCCGAACAAGAATTAAGCGGTGCCGACCCAGAGTGGCAGAAGGATGCAAGAGATATCGCAGAAGGGCATACGGTTGACTGGCAAGTCTTCCACCGGTTTCTTTATCATCTTCCGGTTGAGTTCGGGCTGACGACAAAAAAACCCGATGCCGAAGTGCCTTATCAAGAAATCGCTGGCTCTCTAAATTTCAAAGGCGCGACACCTCTTTACCTGACCCGGCAAGGCCAAAATTTTACAGGCGGCCGCTCCCGATTTTATCTGCAGCTACTTGAACAAAAACTCAATGCACCCGTGTTTGAAAGTAGGAACCAACCTCGGGAAGGTGTGGGTTTCGAAGTCCGGCTCGTTATCCCAAAAGAACTAAGTCCGCCCATTTCCGAGATTCAACAATTCATCGCGCAACAAGTTCACGTGGCGGAAGCTAATTTTAAAATCCAATCCGAATCTTTTTCCGCCCGCGCCGAAACGCGACAAATAACATTGGACGTTGACGATCAAATAGAAAATAAAGATACCAAACTTGAGGATACCACTGTTGAAGTGACTCCAGAAATTGTGGCGGAAAGAAGTAAAAAGCTTAAAAGGCAGTTAGGAGAAATGTTTATCATTTCTGATAACCCAAAGTTTTCTCCTCAAGTATTCACTTTTCTTCAAGAAGGCCTCGTTCATAAAACCAATAATCTCCTATTAACACCCCTGAATCTTCGTTCGATCGATTTGCATCCAGAGCGAGCATCTTTTCTATTTCCCCTCGCTTTAGAAGCATTAAAAAAAGCCGAGGCGCTTTATCAATTATTTTTAAACCCTTCGCAGCACCCGTCTCTTTCGAAATTATCAGGCGTAGAAGATCCCATTCTGATACTGCAAGATTTTGAAGGTAAAGACATAGAGATCAAGCTAACGTCTGAAGAGGCCCAAGCGATGATTGCGATGAATGATTTGATTGAGCGCAAGGAGATCAAAAAGGAAATTCTGGATTGGATCATCGAAGCGGTGCAGGAATTTACGGCGATGAGAAAAGAGCTTCAAAGACTCGATCTCGAGGAAAAAGTTAAGAATTATCAAGAAACCATGAAGTCCGCGGGAGAAAAATTGGAACGGGAGCAAGAGAAAATTCTTTTTCTTGCACTTCGCAAACTAGATCCCGACGGTCCTGAACACAAAGTTCTTTTTGATTTTCTGGTTCGTCAATATAGTCCCTTTGTCAAGAAATGGGCCAACTATTACGTCAAGAGATTTAAGCATAGAGGAGTTGAAGTTGAATTTGACGACGCAGTTCAATACGGTGTCGTAGGACTCATGAAAGACATTTCAAACTACGATCCTATGCATGAATCCGGTTCGAGTTTTATTCATTATGCGAAGAACCATCAAACTCGCGTCGCTATTGAAGACGGCCTCGGACTCAGACGGCGTCATTATTTTCTTCAATCTTTGGATGCAAAGGTACCAGGAAAAAAAAGCAGGGAGACTTCTCGCTACGACTTAATTCAAGACACCAAGTCGCCAGCACCGGATGATGAGATGTCTCGTTCCGAAGATATTTCCTCCTTGCTTCGGTTTTTAGATCCTAGAGAACAGTTAGTGATTAAAATGCGCTACGGGCTAGACAAGGAGGGAGAAAGAACCTTAGAGCAAATTGGAAAAATGTTGGAACTCACTAAGGAACGCGTTCGTCAGATCGAACTTGCGGCTGTGGAAAAAATGCGCAGTCCGAAGCTCGGAAGAAATAAATACGAGGTTTCCAAAGATCATGCGGATGTGTTTTTGTTTGAACAGATTGGCATTCGTCCCGATCATCATTTGTTTAACAAGCTGCGTTTATTGCCTCGGCCGCTTCTTGAAGAATTGAATCGTAGGAAATTTTTTGGCCTGGATTTTACAGAGCAGGATCTAGAAGAATCAATTGCCAGAATTGAAACGGGTGATACCAAACTCGAAGATGCCACCGAACTTAACGTTAAAAATCAGCAAGCCCAAGCCAATCTATTGTATGAAAAAAAGAAAAAAACTAAAAAAGATTGGATTTGGTTGCTCCATTATCTCTCTCAAAAGGTACAACGCGAAGGTCAAAAACCTACGGTTGCCAACGTAGTTAAAACTTCGGGCCAAAAGATTAGCGATCAAAATATCTACGACGTTTTTTCCAGATACAAAGATCTTACTTATGAGCAAGTTGGGATGGAAAGAACGAATGTGCGTGAAGAGTGGGTACAAACAAAGAAAGTTTATCGTGCTGAGGTGCCAGAAGAATCAGGTGTGGTGATGCCCGACAAGCGCGGCAGCGCAAGAGAGGTGACGGGTACTTCAGTTACTCCAGAACAACGTATCAGTTCAGGGAACGACTATTGGCCTCGGAACGAGGCACGCATTATTACTCCCAAGATTTCCCGCACTGAGACGCGAGCGACGGTGACGCAGCCCAAGGTCAAAGCTGAACGGCGCGACGAGGGCATCGAATATGAACGAGCTGTATTTTCAGGAATTTTGAACAGCATCGCCGATGGTCGAAAGCTTGAGGCGATTTTGGACGAGATGAAAAACTCAGGTAAGATCACCGCTTCTGACGTTCAAGTATTAATTAATACGCTCGAGCGAGAAAATCCATTGGCGAATATTTTGGATCCGAACAAAGTCCAATTCGACGGCTCCATTTTCTTTTTCGAAATACCGGGAACCGGAACTAAGGGTTTGGGACAGAAAGAATTCAACACGATTTTTGGCGAGGCACTCACCAATGAATTGCATCTTCTCATCAGAAAAATATTAGCGAAATTATTATTGAAGCGGAGCTCGTTCAGTCAGGACCTCTATTATACATACAAGGAAACTGTTTTTTCGGTCCCGGCCGGTGTTTCTATTTCATCGACTCAGATGGAATTTGAGATCATTCCAAAATTAAAGAAACAAATCAGTTATATTTTGCGCAGAGTCAATCGATTTCGGAAGGCGCTGGACGCACATAAAGCAGAGCTTGTGGCCAAAGGTATCGATCTGGATGATAAAAGTAATCTGCTTCTCGACATTCGGTTTGGAATCAGCGATGTCGGAAGATTTTACGAACCGGACCCAAAACGAGCGGCAATGCTTGGCGACAAATCCCGGGTCGTTGCAGACATCAATGCGCATCAAGGGCTCAAGCTTTCACGCTTAGGAGGGTCGCCTGAGTTCGCCCAATTTAGTCTCAAAAAATATAAAGAGGTGATTCAAGAATATGGCGAATTGATTGACCGATTGAATCAAGCCGAGCTTGGAAGAATGGAAAGCGGTGTTTTTCATCTCAATCCTGAAATTCTAAACAATCCGAAACAATTCAAAAGCCGAGAACTTTTTCAGGCAGCTGTTCGATATTTTGAAATCCTACGGCTTCAGGATTACATCAAAAAATGGAACATCAATTTTGAGGAAGCTTCTCGGGAAGCCAGAGAAGTTCAAACCATTATAAATGATCTTAAGGGGAAACTAGAAAGAGGTACTCAGGTCACCCCCGGTGAGAAGATGAATGCCGCTCAAATCTATTTCAATAGTCCTGCCAAGCGCGCGCTGATCGAAAAATACGTGACGACAGATGCTCGCAACCGGTTGGCCGCTTCCTTATCCATTTTCCATCATCGGGCATCCGAGATGAAGAATCCGGTCTACGTCAGTGTTGATGCGATCAAGATGGGTCGGATGAATCTATGGGAATTTGAAATCGAACTCCAGGAAATTTTGAAGGAATACGGACAAATTGATGCGATCGATGCGCTATATGGGGAACGTAAGAAGGTCGATCTCGACAAGGTCCGGGACATTTGGATGCGCGCCGCTGATCGAGTGACCGAAAAGAGAAACAAAATTTTGGTTGAAATTCAAAGAGCAGTGAATGCGGTCTACCAGCAAAAAGGTAAGCCTGCTCCTGAACAGGTCTTGATGAGAATGGGTGGCGACGAAGTGGTCGCCGTTTTAGATAGAGCCATTTTTCAAGGACAAACTTTGGATGAGTTTTTCTTCGATGTGCTTCAAAGAGTGCACGGGATTGATCCTGAAGGAAAGTTTAACATCCGGCTCGGCGGCTCAACGGTTGCTTCAGATGCGCTTCGCCATTTTGAAGAACAAGGCCGAACGAATGCCAAAGATTTAGCTCACGCAAAAGTGACCGTCGAGATTGATGAAAATACAGACTATTTGAAAAAGCTTGAAAAACTTGTTGCTTCGGGCACGATTGATTCGAAATATCGCGGCGCCCTTGTTATTCATGATCTGGTCAATGGAAAGCCGGAATGGGTAGTTCTTTATAAAGGCACCGACGGGGAAATCAAGCGAGAGCTGGTAAATAAGGTCCTCGAGAGCGCCGAGACGCGCACTTCAGAATTGGAAAGCGACCCAGAGCGGGCGGTGTTCATTAAAGAACATCAGGATTATTTTATTGAAACTGTAATGCCAGAGTTGCGGGAAAACGAACATGATTCGGTTAAGAAACTTGTAGCATTTCACGGCGATTTGACGACAACTCCTTCTGGTCCTAATTATGAACGGGCATTAACCGAAGCATTTCAAGAATATGATGAACTTGCCAAAGATTACAACCTGTCCGCTGAAATAAGTCACGAACAAGAAAGGGTGCAAAAAGATCCTCTTCGGCTCCTTGAGCTGCCCGCTTTCTGGACGGATTCGTTTGGGAATCTCGGTTTTGTTCTTCATATATTTTTAGAATCGGGAGAGGAAGCAGCCGAGGACCCAAAAATGCAACAGGCGATCAAAGCAGCAATCGTCTTGAATTTCTTGAAGGGCGAAATTGATCGCGGGAAATTGGAAGAAATTCGGAAAGAATACAGGCGTATAAAATCTGCCCATCCTCAACCGGCACCAACGATTCAGCGTGCGGAGGTGCGAGAAGATCAGATTGAGGATATCACAAAATTGATCGACGACGTTTATCAATCTGTTTTAATATCAAGCAAAAGCGGTAATACGATTATCGCTCAAGCAGCCAGGGAAGAATCTACCTCACCCATTCTTTATGTTCATAATCTAATTTTGGATCCACTGGATCAAGTTTTGGTCGAATTAAATTCATACCGTAAAAATTTTGCCCGTGGCGAACCCTTTCAAACATCCTCACATTTAGCCAAAGCCAAAACAGAATTGGAAAAAATTATTGCAGCAATTGATGAGAAAGAACTGATTCGGACATTGCAAGTCAAAATCAGCGGTACAGATATGAGTCTTCATCAGGCTCTTTCAGAGGCTCTTTCCAAGATACAAGTACTCCGCGCCGAGACACGCGTGACGGCGGAGGAACCAGTACCGCAAACGATTCCAGGCCTTAAAAAGTTTCCTCTCGTGAATCGCGACGGCAAAACACTGGCAACGCTTTTTCTTTTTGGTTTTGGCGAAAACGAAAAGTCGCAGGAAGCGCACGTCCGTTTCGAAGATAAACCGGTTACCATGGATCACCAAGGAGTCACGATGAACGCAACGCTTCGCCGGTCCATTGAGATTCCTCTTGAAGGCGGTGTGGCGACAAACACGCACCGTTTTCTGGACCGCAAGGGAAAAGTGATTCGTACGGAACGATTTCCTCATGATGAGCTTGACAGCGACTACTATCAAGAAGTAAGAGACCTCATCGTACCCATTTTTGCTTTAAGAGCGACAGCCGCCAATGGGGATAGAAATAATCGCTTATTTAGAATTATCGAAACCGTCGGAAAAAAAGTTGGTGACGTGTTCGAAAAAGGAGAATCTCAGTGGGAAGTTTTTCCGATGGAGCTTGAAGACGGAAAAACAATTGGGTTGGGAGTTAAAATTGACGAATTGAACGGTCAACTGACGGTCAATTTTCCGCACGAAAAAGATTCCAAACAACGCGACCCGCGGCAATTTTTTGTGATCATTAAACCCGGTGCACGGCATCCTGTGACTTTTAATGCTTACATTCAAGAAAGAGGAGAGAAGGGACGGCTTCTCGGTCAGCGCGAATACGAAGCAGCGGGCGTGAGAGTTGAGCCCGGCCGCGTTTTTGAGTGGAATGACCGAAACGGGGAAGTGGGAGAAGAGGTCACTTATGCGGTCCGCATGGAAGATATTGGAAAGGCTTTGAATCGTGGACTTCAAAACCGGATGAAGATGCCCGCCTACCAAGTTGTTGGCGCGGAAAAAAGCGAAGCGGCATTTTTACGCACGGCAATTCGAAAAACACTTCCTTCCGTAATCGAAGCCAAACCGCAAAGAGACGAAATCGGTGTAACGTCCAAAGAACTTGCCGTACTTGCAAAACACTATGCGTCAGCGCTTCAGTTCTTCCGCGAGGATAAAGAAAGAACCAGTCTCTTGGCGCGTGAGTTAGTAGAGAAATTCAGGGTAAAAGCAGATGAACTTTTCGAAGATTCCCGAACCAGCAGTTATAAAGAGCTCGGATTTGTCGCGACTGTTTTTGCGGATCGTTTAAAGGACCTTGATTTTCAGAACACTCATCCTGAAGTGCAATTTCCGGCGGTTACATTCCTGAAACAATTTGACGATATTTTTTCGACTCTCTTTTCAAACCCCAATTTCCTGGCACAATTTTCGACGGATTTAAATGCGGAAAATTTCAAGACGGATTTCCCGCTCATCACCGCCTTGTTCAAGACCTTTCCTCCCACCCGCGCTGAGGTGCGGACTGCTATTGTCGATGCGAAAACAGAGGACATCTTGGATGTGCTTGTACAGATTACGATTGAAACGAACCCCAAGAAAATCAGATCCAAATCTCAACAGAAAAAATTGAGAAAAGATCTATCAAGTACCGCCGACGCGCTTTATGCTCTTCGAAAGAAAATTTTTACAACTTCTGAAGATTATCAGAATGCCATCCGCAGCATATTGAAAAATGATGATAGGATGGTCAGGGCATTTTTAGAACATTTTACATTGGAGATTTTTCCAATGCAGCAGCGTCAGCACGGTCCGAAGGAATTGCAGATTTTAGTACGCCGGGATGAAGCCACCATGAATGAAATCAAAAAAGGCCTAGCTGCTGCACTCCTGCAAATCAAAGCAAAATCAATGCCGAACTTGGAACCCTTGGTTCACCTGGCAGAAAAACTAAACCCGCATTTTTCAACAACTGTCCCGACTGGGAAACTTCATAAGATTGACGACGTCCACTATTTCGACACGTTTGGCAGGGAATTAAATTGGAAAGTCTTCATGCCGCTTGGAGAAGTTCTAAGATTGAATCATTACCATCTCGTGCAAGGAGTTCCTCATACGATGGCCTTCAGAATCAATGAATCCTCCTGGCAGGAACATCTCTACCTTGGATCGATAAGGATTTGGTCCGCCGAAGTCAATGCAGCTGCTGATTTTTCAGTTTTGGGAACAACCCTTACGCGATTCGCTTTTGTCGACTTCTCCCGGGTAGAACAGAACGTCCGTAAAGAAGAACACCCTTTTATTGGCAAGGTCCATGGGGATGAGATTTCCTTCCGTTCGAAATTAAACAGCCTTCTAAGCTGGCAGAAATCTCCTTTGGATCTTGAAACTCTGGTTCAGGTTGGCCGGGACATGGTATTTTTTGAAGAACTTCGCCATGCTCAAGATCACACGTTTGCCGAATTTTTTCCACAAAGGCGCGATCTGCGCTTCAATCCCCAAAAAGAGCAACAGGCGGCATTGAAATCCATCATGAGACCCGATGCGCGTTTGAAACCGGATTTAAGCCGGCAGAAATCCGAAGCCCTTTTTGAATTTGCAGGGCGAATGGGCGGGTTGCTCCAACAAATGGACCAATATTTAGAAAAAGAAGAATATAAAAAAGCTTATTTGGCATTTGTGAGATTTCTTTTTCATGCACACCAGATAATTCTTGCTAGTCTTGATGGCTCGATGACGCGGCGAGAATATGAAGGGGCTTCATCCCTGATTTTTCAAGAATTGCTGGTAACGATGGAACTCTGGGGTAAACATTCTTTACCTGAACTGGAAAAATTAATTCTCAAAAAGTTAGATGCATCCGGTTCTGACTTCAAAGAACGCTCTTTATGGGCACGCGAGATGGTGAAGAAGGCATATCAAGCGTCTTTTTGGACTGATGATGAAAGATTGAGGCTTATTCCCGTCCGCGCGGAGGTGCGGGTGGAAAAACCGAAAGAGAAAGCACTTTATTCTCAGGCAATTCAGTTTCTTGCAAAAAATAAAACTTCTGTTCTTCAGGAATGGAACCAGTTGATTCAAAATTTTAGGCATCAAGCGACAGCGGAAAAAGGAATTGATGCGGAACTCGATGCCAGGATGGAAAGTTTTGCCGAGCAATTGAGCGGAAAAATTATTTTCACTTTGGGAGACCGAGAAAGCGAACAATTGCTAGACCTTCTCAATGACATTTTGGTGGAACGTCGAGTTCGTAATATCATTATCAAGCAATTCAATTCTTATCCTCAACTTAATGCGTTTTTAACCGCTTTAAAACAAGACCATCGAGTTCGCCGCCGCGCGGAAGTGAGAGCGCTTCCGGAAAAACTGACTTCGATGGATTCAGAAAGCATCCGGCTGCTTGAGGCAATTCAAGCAAGAACGCCCGGAACTGCGCCGCGAATTTTGGAAGACCTTTCAGCTCAATATCTGGCGTTCCGGAATGAACATTTATTTGCAATTCGCGATGTGATGTTGAAATGGCAGAAGGAGATTGCTTCTGACAAGTGGCTACGGGTACAGTCTGAATTTGAACAGGTGCTCGCCGATATCGAGCGCGCACTTCCACCCGCAAATGAACATGAATTATTCCCTCCCTTTACGTTTAGCAAAGCGCCAGAAGTTGTAATCATTATTCCCATTTACAACAAACTTAATGATGAAAAATCCGATTTGAAGCGCCAAAGTTTGGTTGAGAATTTGCTTACGCTTCAGCGGTTAAATTATCCGAAGCAAAAACGGAAGATCATGATCCTTGATAACGGCTCGCCGGATGAGGAATTTGCTCGTGAAATCAAACGTCAATTTCCGGAGCTTACCGTAATTCGACTCAGCACCAATCAAGGTTTCGCGGGCGGCGTGAATGCCGGAATCCGGGAGGCGCAAAAGCTCGGTGCTCAGTATTTTCTTGTTGTTAATGATGATACGGTTGTGCTCGACAACAACATATTAACCAAATTAATTCGTGTCAGTGAACAGAAAGAAATCGGATTGGTGGGAATGCCGCTGGTTAACCCGCGGCAGGGAAAGTGGGTGGAAACCCGCGGTTTAGAAAGTCTTCCGGTGAGCAAAGAGAAAAAGGTCTCTACGGACCAGTATGAAGAAGTAGATGGAGTTGCGGGCTCGGCGTTTTTACTTTCCCAAAGATTATTGGATGAAATGACAGCAGCCGGTCGCAAGGAACCTTTGGACAGTCGCTTCATCCTCTATTTCGAAGAAACCGATTTAAATACATGGCTCCAGCATCGAGGCAAAATCAACGCGATCCTCCAAACTTCGCGAATGACTCATAAAGAAGAGGGCGGCGGAATTTTTAATCCTGCCAGTGCCAAATATCTCATGCGCAACAGTGTGTTTTACGTCCAGCAGAATTTTAGAGGTTTTAGAGGATTGTATCTTCGATATGTGTGGCCTCTTATGCATTTTGTCCAATTCACATGGAAAATGCTTTCCGATCGACAGCAACATCAAATGGGTTCAAACTGGTCTATCATTTGGAGCAGCGTGCGTGGCCTCGTCGACGGATTTTTAGGCCGTTGGAGTTCGCCACCAAATTATGAGGCCCAAGAAATAACATTAGATGAAGCCCCTTCAGCCGGAGCGCAAGGCCGTTCCGAATTGCGACTTGCGGCAGTAAAAGAGTTTAGCAACATTTTGGAATGGAAATCATTACTCAACGATTCCGTTCCGAAAGAAAGATTATACGAAACGGTGAATCGATTTAGAGTGATTGAACCCGAAGTTTTGGACGAGGTGATTCTCGCGCCGGCTGAAGCAAATGCATTGAAGGGATTTCAGAATGCAAAATCGCAGCTCGAGACCAGCCGGATGATTGAGCGAATGATGAGCTTGGACAAAAATTTAAAGCCCGAAGATCGTCGCACGCGCGTGCAGGAAATTTTGGAAGAAGAATCGCAGGCGCTGCATTTATCGTTTAAAATTATGGACAGTGAATATTTGAATCAGCGCGTCCAAAATTTGGTTGAAACTTTAGCAGACATTTTAGCCCAAGAGCAACCACCGGCCAGTTTTGTAGCGGCCGTACCGGTTCAAGACAGACTCACAGAAACTTTGACCAACGCGTCGATTGATATCGTCGAGGCAATGATCACGGAATACCGAAACATTAAAGACGAGCGCGTTCTTCAATATGTAGTTGAAGATGCGGCGTTCATGATGAATGACCAACAGTTGCGTAGTGAGTTCAGCGAATTTATGGATACGGTTCATGATTTAGCGCTCCTTAATGCGAAAGTCAAAATTCGGATTCAACTACCCAAACCATCTCAGGCCGTTGAGAGGCAGCTCAGGAGAATGTTGGGTTTATTGAGAAATAAAAAAGACCCGACAATTTCGTGGCGCAATATTGAAATTACATACAAGACAAGTGCTGAATTGCCTGATGTTTTGGTGACAGTTGATGTGAACGGAAGGGCTAACAAAATTTTGGATGTGAAAACATATGCAACTGGAGAGCCGGTGAACGCTCATACTTCCAAATCCGGAAAACTTTTGGCTGGGTTTGCCCTGCTGCTGCAAAAATTACCGGAAGGATTGGTTCAAAATCCGTCGAAACCTGACGTCTACAACGCTGCGAAACCGGGTGTGTTTGACAAACTGTTTGCTGCAACGCTCAGACTTATGATTCAGGATAAAGCCCGCAAAGTCTTCTCCCAAGCCGCGTAATCTTCTGAATTTCACTGGATTATCGCGGTGTAAAATAATATATTTTTGTATATTTAAAACCACACTGGAAAATCATAAGAAGAAATTGGTACGGTTCTCGGAATGGGAAGCCGGGCAAAGAGCTACTCGGAATTCGAAAACAGCGCTTCAACAAATCGGCGAATGGGTTGATTTTTTCTTGTTAAAACATCCCAGACGTTCAGACTCTCCCTCGCAAAACCGTTCACTCGTGATCGGCTTCGAAAAATAATAAGTTCCGTTAGACGCACATCCATATAGTCAATTTATTTCCCGGAGTTTCTGTATTAATTCTAATTCTCGTTTTGAAGCATATTTTAAAATAAGTTTACACATTTCTTCCAACCACTCTAATTTTTCCTTAGCTGGAACCTCCATCCATCTCTTCAGTTTTTCTTTTCTACTTCCCGGTTTGAACCAAGCTTTGTATTTTTCAAACTTCTTTATTGCTTGTTTGTAGTTGTCCATAATTTGCAATTATACCAGATGACAGATTTTGGGAAAGACGGTACAATACGCCCCATTATGGTCCTAAAAATCGCGCTGCCAAAGGGAAGTTTAGAAGAAGCTACTTATCAGCTTTTTAAAAAAGCCGGCTTCAATATTGTTACGAACTCGCGTTCTTATTATCCGGCCGTGGACGATCCGGGCCTTGAAATTGTGCTCTACCGCCCTCAGGAGATGCCCAGATATATAGAAGACGGGGTAGTCGATTGCGGATTGACCGGTTACGATTGGGTGGTCGAAAACGACGCCGATGTGGAAGAAATCGCAGAACTGAAATATTCAAAAGCGACCAGCCGGCCGGTGAAATGGGTGCTCGCGGTTCACAACGATTCTAAATTTGGATCGGTCAAAGATCTCAAAGGCAAAAAAATCGCGACGGAATTGGTCCAAGTGACGAAGCGCTATCTCAAAGAGAAAAAAGTTGAGGCCGAGGTGGAATTTTCTTGGGGTGCAACGGAAGTGAAGCCGCCGAAACTGGCTGACGCAATTGTGGAAGCCACTGAAACCGGTTCCAGTTTAAGAGCAAATAATTTGCGAATTATCGATACGGTATTGGTTTCCACGACTCGATTTATCGCAAATAAAAAAAGTATCAAAGATCCAGCTAAGAAAGCAAAAATTGACAATCTGATTTTATTGCTTCAAGGCGCGATCAACGCCCAGTCCAAAGTAGGCCTTAAAATGAATGTCGCGAAAGCCAGTTTGAATAAGGTCATCAAGCTTCTTCCGGCGCTTAAAAAACCGACCATTTCATCGCTGTCCAGCGATGGCTGGTATGACGTCGATACGATTATTGATGAAGCGATTGTGCGTGAGTTGATTCCTGATTTACGAAAAGCCGGAGCCGAAGGAATTATCGAGTATCCCCTCAATAAAGTCATTTATTGAAATTTAAGAAAATATATTAAGAAGGAGGTTTCCACATGCCGTGCGGGCGCAAGCGTAAGAAGCGCAAAATGAACAAACACAAACGGAAGAAAAAGCTCCGTAAGAATCGTCACAAGAAGAAAGCCTGGTCATAAAAATTCCTTCCCCCTTTATGGGGGAAGGGTAGGATGGGGGTAAATCTTCCTGAAATAATCCCCCCACCTTGTCCTCCCCCATCCGCCACAAAACGCGGCGAGATTCATCCACAAAGCGTTTTCGGACGGATTGCGCCAACGTTCGCCAAAGGCTGGCGCAATCCGACGAATCACGCCAAGGTCTGTGG
>JGI1358J11329_10000724_pt1 | contig 28743 bp, 28 predicted proteins | sample Subgroupgradi54m_FD_11329 | JGI IMG/M metagenome (IMG submission 11329)
GCATACCGTAACCTATCCTATAAAGGATTTCCCCGTAGTTCACTTTTGAAAGTTAAACAGTTCACTTTTCAAGTGTTCCTAACAGGGGACAAAACTTACTGTTCTTTCCAACTGATTAAGCTCATCGTAGTACCTCGGATTGCAACTGCCTGGACTGTTCGCCGATACGCAGTATCGGTTGACGAAACCTTTATTGGCGATAAGGGTAAGAATAGACGCTATGAGTGGCATGGAAAATCCTTTTTAGAATTATCAAGACCACCCTTAACTAGCCAGTCTCTTAATTTTTTATCTTTTGTAGAGAATTTTTTCTTTTTCATTTATTATTATTTATAGCTTCAATTACTTCATCTCTAGTAAATCTAAAAGCCATTATTTCTCGTACTATAGTACTCCTAAAAAATGGATCGCCATATTCCTTATCCCCTTTAATAGTAATATATGGTCTTTGTCCACTAGTGGGAGTTTTGGTAGGATGTTTTGCTAATGCATGTCCTCCTTTTCCCTTGCTTTCATCAATAGTAAATCCCAAATCTTTAAGGGTCCCTTTAATTCACCACAACCATATACAGGGAGCTTAGACATAAGATAATCGAGGGAATACAGATATAAATTCACTGAAAGATTTTACCTTCATATGTTGTTTTTTAGAAGATTGAACTTTTTGTTTATGATTGTGCGGAGTATATATAAATTCTGCTTTCAGGGCTTCTTTTCGTGGAACTTCAAAATAGGTTAAAATTGCATCATTAACATTTTCAACTAATTCACTAAGACTTTTAGCATAGGTAACACACCCTGGATAATTAGGTAATATTGCCGTATACCCATTTTTAGATTTGTGTATGCCTACCTGTATATTATTTGGTAATTTGTACTTTTCTTGTAGGGGAATTTTAGCCATTTTATATCACCTATCTTTTTTCTATCACTAATAATGGGGATAGTCAATCCCTTTAAACAAAGCTATTTAGCTTCAAAAATCAAGTAAAAGTTTGTTAGTTTTATTCCTTATTCTCAGGGCATAGGTCATGCATTTTATTGTTCTTTCCATCTGGTTAAGCTCATCGTAGTACCTCGGATTGCAACTGCCTGGACTGTCCTCTTGTATGGTGTAGCCGTAGTGGTCGCTGTAACCGTATACGTTGATCCCACTGTAGAAACAGTAATTGAACATGTTCCTTCGGGACGAGTAATAGTCCCTCCTGCGTATGACACATTCGAGCGGATCTTTAAGAGTGCATCTTCCATACATCCTTCTACAAAGTGGAGCGTATCTTCACCTTTTGAAAGAGCAAGAGACACTTGTCCTTCTCCTATTCCCAGTTGCGCTACGGTCACTATTATTCCCAGAACCACGGCAGTAAGGATAAGAATAATGGATATCGCAACATACCCGCCTTCTGAATTGTTATCAATAACCTTTTTCATATTAGTTACTTCTTACTTCTGCACTGCTTTCGAGTACAACCGAGTCTTGATATTCTTGTCTTGCCGCCGCAAAAGAAGCTGCTGCTGTCATGACAAACTGGATGTGTATTGTTTTATTATCCAAGGAAGTATAGTTCGTAAATGTAAGGCTGTTTATGACCGTATTGGCAGAATTTAGATTTACCGCACTTGCCGCGCCTTGTTGAATCCTGATGTTTCCTGCCGAAAGATCAATAACTGTCGGATCAGTTGCTGGAGTTGAGGTAGCAAGTTCAATTGATGTAGCCGAAACTGAATTAATATCTATGGAATTTCGTATTTCATATTTTATTCGCTCACTGATATACCGCGCGTTCGCATTTACCTCCTGCGCAACCGCGCTTTTTACGCCTGTTTCAACAGCATTCCATGCAAACGGCACAATGGCTGAGAGAATAATTGTCACAATAGCAACATATAGAATCAACTCGATAAAAGTAAAACCTTTATGAGAATTTGAAATTTGTCCGTCAGCTGACGGATTGAAATTTGAAATTTTTATCATGGGTTTCTCCAGTACGCAAATTTAAATGGTTGTGTCGTTGCTTGTCCAAGATTTAATGACTGCAATGCTGTGCCGCCATCGCTATTGGTCCAGGTAAATGCGGGTGTGCTTGTCATAACAAGCCGTTTTGCAAAAAGATCAGAATTATTATCTGAAAGACTAAACATTAACCTGTCTTTATTTTTTGGATCCATTTCGATGTCATACCACTTTTGAGGATTTGCAAATACCGGTGTTGGAGCAAAATCTGTCTGCAAGGTAAACACTCCCGCATCTCCGGTATAATACCTGACATTTGTTGCGCCAGACTTGTTATAAACCACAATACTTCGAGTTGTTGCACCACTAATTAACCATCCTGTTGACACTAGATGCGATCCGGCCACTGGCGTTTGAGATGTGGTATCGACACTTGCGGTATCTGTCCATGCTGAGCCATTCCAATAGCCAATCTGCAAATGGGAAAGGTTAATTCCGATTGAGGCAAATACGATCGCATTTGTGTTGGGATTGGCTGAAATATCCAGGTTTGTCGCATCATCTGCAAATGTCGGTGGAGTAGCAACAGCACTCCATGTGCAACTAGCTGTTCCACCAGTACATCTTGCATATCTTACTCCATTTCCACTTCCAACAGACACTCCCCAAACCACCATTACATTTCCCGACAAAGATTCATGCTCAACATCAAAATCATCAACGTCCTGCGAAGATGAAGCGACCTGAAGTGAAGTCTCAAGCGCTGAAGATGGTTCATTTCCCCAAGCCGATCCGCTCCAAACAGCTGCTGATAAGTCGGAATTTGCATCTGCCCAGATTGCGGTAATGAGATTTGAGCTGGGTCTTCTGTCCCATGCCATTTTTACCCAATGTACGACTCCTGTTGTTCTTACCGGATTAAAGTTGGTAGCTCCAACCCAATTAGCGCTGCCACAACCTGCAGAGCCTGATTTAGTGCGGTACGCAAGCTCATTTGTTGTTGAAACATTTCTGCTATACAAAACCATAACGTTCCCTGAATTTGTTTCATAAGCAATATCAAATCGTCTGGTTGTGCTCGTGCCGCCTACTGTTACTGTCCAATCCTCGCTCCATCTGTTGCCATCAAAACACATTACCCTTAGTACACCGGCTGATGTAGTATAGGCAGCTATTGCTTCCTGCTTGGTAGGTGATGTACGAATGGTAAAGGTAAGGCCTGATGCGCCGGTTGGACCGGACGACTCTACGCCAAACGTATCGGTTGTATTGTCATAAATTATGTATTTTGGTGTTGTCGTAGTATCTCCATAAACAATCATCCCGTCGCTTATAAGTCTTCTCCAGTCTGAAAGATAACTAGTAAGCTGTACAGAATTTGCTCTAGTGGGAGTATAATTCCAAGAAACAGTTGAAGTAACTTTTTTTGTCAAAAAATCAATTATTCCTCCGCTTGAAACAATATTGCCGCTGATATCTCTATAAACGTTTTCGACTTTAATAACCCGGGTGTATTTATTGTTTGGGCCGAATTGATTTTTTGCTCCGCCGAATGCCCATACATTGCTTCCCGACCGGACAACTCCAGTTCTTGAGGAATTTGCTAAATTTGAAAATCCTTGATTTTTAATTGACTTTACTGCTTCCATACCTTCTGCGGCATATTGATTGGCAACAGTCTGTTCTTCTCCAAGCCGATTGGAATCAAGACCTTGCAGAATAACGGTAATAGAGCCGGTTGCAATAATCATAAAAAGTGCTGCGGCAAGAACCACCTCAATAACCGAAAAGCCTTTCTCATCAAACTTTTTAAAATGCGATTTCATCTGCTTATTACCCCCTGTGTGTTAATATTAATGGTTTTAATATTTGTTCCGTTGGTTATTGCTATGGCAGATGTTGTAGGAGTTGGTAAACCGGTCATTCTGGCAAAATTTACATCTGTGATCCCGGTAACTGAAATATTAGAATTGACAGTGAATTTTTCATCAAAAGCAGTATTGTGTCCTGCAAAGGTAGTTCCTATATAAAGAGTAATAGTGTTTGAGCTATAGTTAATAGACCAAGCACTATTTTGTTTTCCCATCATGGCATAAATTTGTGCTTTTCTAAGCTGTCCTATAAGTTGGTCTTGGGTATTTGCAACTGCGTTTTGAGTAAGAAAACGGGAGAAAAAAATAACTGAAAAGGTACCAATAATTAATACTATAGATATGACAAGAAGAAGCTCGATTAGTGTGAAAGCCGATTGAGATTTACGACCTGCCTTGTCGGCAGGCAGGTTTATGATTGACGATTTATGATTGATCATAATTCCTATCTTTTTATACTGCCGGTAAACTGATAGATTGGTCCGATAATCGAAATTGCAATAAACGCCACGATAAGACCTACTACGATAAGGATAACCGGTTCAAGAATTGTCGAGAGATTTTTAGATGTATCGTCAACTTCATCTTCAAAATAATCACCAAGATAGGTTAGCGTTTCATCAAGCTTCCCCGTTTTTTCTCCAACCCCAATCATCCGCACGGCAATAAGCGGCATAAATTTTTTGTTAGTTTTAGTCAGTATCTCTTCAATTGATTTTCCTTTTTCAACACCGCTTTTTATTTCTGCAAGATAGTTTTTGTATACACAATTCGTTGTTGTCTCAAACTGCGCAGACAAAGCAGTTGAAATATGCAATCCTACCGAAAGCATTGTCCCAATATTTCTAAACATTGAAGCCAGCTGAATATTTTGCATAAATACCCCTAAAACCGGAAGGGAAAGTAAGATTGAATGCCAGCGTGGCTTGATGATCCGTGTCGTTATTGCGAAGCGTATTAATATAAAAAGCAGAACCAAACCGCCCAGTAAGAAAATACCATAGTCTCTCATAATTCTTGCAAACAACAAAAGAATCTTTGTCGAGAGCGGCAGTTCAACGTCAAGTGACGCAAAAAGGTCAATCAGCTTAGGCAACACAAAAATACTCAGTCCGACTCCGGTAATAAGAGCCACCCCCAGTACGATTGACGGGTATAATAAAGCACCTCTTACTTTACCGGTAAATTCGTGCTGTTTTTTTAAATGAAGAGCAAGATAATCGAGGTTTTTCTCAAGACTTCCCGACTCTTCCGCAACTTTAATGAGGCTTACATAAAATGCATCAAAAACATGAGGGAATTGGGACAGCGCTTTATATAAAGGCTGGCCATTGGCAATCTCTTGGTGAATCTTTAAGAGTAATTTTCTAAATGCCGGGTGAGATGTCTGCTTTTCTAAAATTAGAATCGATTCAGGGAGTGGGATACCGCTTTTTAACATCAGACAGACATGCTTTGTAAACGCCAATGTATCCACTAAGCTCACCTTCCCAAACAGTGATATTTCTGATGTTAAAGTCGGCAATTTCATTCTCTTGTTGCCCGAAGGACTTCTTCAATAGTAGTTAAACCTTCCTGTACTTTGAAAAGTCCATCTTCCATCATAGTGATCATACCTTCCCCAACAGCCTGTTGCATAATTTTTTGAGAGTCATTTTTTGCAACAATAAGATCCTTGATCTTCTCAGATAGAAGAAGAATTTCAAAAATACCAACCCTACCTGAATATCCTGTACTTCTACAAACCGGACATCCTTTACCAATGTATATTCTTGCCTCTTTAGAACTTTTAAAGTATTTTTGCAAAAGTTTTCTATCAAAATGTTTTTCAAGATCAATCATTTTCTCCGTTTGGGATACTTTACATCTCTCGCAGATTTTCCGAACTAACCTTTGAGCAATGACTATGTTTACAGTGGACGCAACAAGAAATGATTCAATATTCATATCCAGAAGTCTTGGTAGAGCTGTCGCAGCGTCATTTGTATGAAGTGTTGATAAGACTAAATGTCCGGTCATTGCTGAATTCACCGCAATATCCGCTGTTTCATCGTCACGGATCTCTCCTACGTAAATAATATTGGGGTCTTGACGCAAGATTGAGCGGAGCCCTTCTGCAAAAGTAAGATTCGTTTTTGGGTTAACCTGTATTTGGTTTAATCCCGCAATCTCATACTCAATGGGGTCTTCGATTGTTGCTATATTGCGCTCTTTTGTGTTTAAAATTTTAAGAATAGCATACATCGTTGTTGTTTTTCCGCTTCCGGTTGGGCCGGTTGATAGAATCATTCCGTATGGCTTACTGCTTGCGTCCATGACTTTTTTTAAATCCGTATCACTCATCCCAAGATCAGCTAAACCAAACTGCCTATAACGTGCGGAAAGAAGTCTCATGACGCATTTTTCTCCATGCACAATCGGGACAATTGAAATCCTGATATCCAGATCTTCATTTTCAATTCTTGTTTGGATTTTCCCATCCTGTGCGCTAAGGTGTTCATCGGTACGGAGTTTGGAGAGAAATTTTATGCGTGAGACTACTTGCTGGTCAATCTCTGGAGTAAAATGCAGCACTTCCTGCATGATGCCGTCGATACGAAATCGCACAACCGATCCGTCTTTTTCCGGTTCTAAGTGGATATCGGATGCCCCGTTGTCATACGCGTACTCGATAAGAATATCGACAATCCGCTCAATGGGGGGTTCGGATATCCCATCTTTTCCGATATTTCTTACCTGCTCTTTAAGCATTTCATCGTATGACCGCTGAAGATTCTGTTTATAAATCTTAAGTGTCTTCTCAAAGTCCCGCTGCGTGGCATAGAAGACAGACGCTTTTTTTTGTGCTTTTTGTTCGATAAATTGCTTAACTTGCGAACTTGCAGTTGGATTTACCATTGCGATCTTTATCTCTTCGTCAGTCTCCTCAAATGCAATCACTTTATGGACACGCGCATATGTCTCTGGAATTAAATAAACCAGATCAGAAGGAATTTTTGTTTTGGAAAGTTCGATAAATGGAACATGTAATAGTTCTGCTACAGTTTTACCCAAATCAACATCTGAAATTAAATCCTCAGTTATAAGACGTTCTTGAAAAGAAGTATTATTTTTTTTACTTTCTTCAAATGCCGCCGTTAATTTCTTTTCTTCAATGATTCCAAATTCTTTGATTGCATTAAACAAAGCTTGGGCAAATGGTTCCATACGATCATTGTATCAAAAAATAAGAAAAGCAATTTTCTGTGGTGAACTTACTTGAGAACGTTGTTAATCTTTACCAGAACATCATTAATAGGCATTTGGCTTTTGACAATATAGTCGGTGGCTCCAAGTGCCATACCCTTATCAATATCTTCCTTCTGCCCTAGATTTGAAGCAACGATAACAGGAATATTTTTCCATTGTTCATTTGCTTTTATCTCGGTAAGGGTGGTAAAGCCATCTTTCTTGGGCATCACGATATCAAGAAGAATAATGTCTGGGGTAAAGGTTTGAAGCATACTTAATGCCTCCTCCCCATCGAAGGCATTTTTAACTTCAAAGCCGTCTTTGCTAAGTTTTACTCGATAGGCATTTGCCAAATAAGTATCATCCTCAACGATCAAAATTTTTTTCATACAAAACTTTTTGTTTTTAGCTTTTTGTTAACCAGCTCCACAATATCGTTTAGTGTAAAATCTACTTTAACAAGATAGTCGGTATTGCCTGTTTCTAACACCTCTATCATTTTTTTATCGTCATAAAGGTTAGTTAAAATTATTACTGGTATGTCCATGGTTTTGGGAGAAGCTTTAAGCCTTTTTAATACCGATATTCCATCAAGTTTTGGCATAACTACATCCAAAAGGATTAAGTCTGGCTTTATTTTTTCTACTTTTAATAATGCCTCCTCGCCGTTATAAGCAACAAAAACCAAGAAACCAGCTTTCAAAAGTTTTTCGGTTAAAGCCTTTACAACCAGCTGCTCATCATCAACCACCAGAACTTTATGAGTATTCATTTTTTAGTCTGCCTTACGACTTTCTTCAATAATGGTTTTAATAGCTTCAATTACATCGTCTAGCCTGTACCCCGCTTTTAAAAGATATTGTTTTGCACCAAGCGCTAGCATCCGTTGGTTTTTGTTTGCTCATCATTAATAATTTACAGTATTATTATACACATTTCAACTGCTAAGTGTAACCTCACCTTTCTTAGCCTGTGTACCGCTAAGCGGCAAGGAAAAGTAAAATGATGTCCCCTGCCTGCCGGCAGGCAGGCCTTTCCCTTCTTGGGATTCAAACCAGATTTTTCCTCCGGACGATTCAACAATTGCTTTTGCTAAATAGAGACCCAAACCATTACCATCCGTTTCAATTTTTATAATATTTTCCCCGCGATAGAATTTCTGAAATATCCTATCATAGTCCTTTTTTTGAATTCCATATCCGTTATCACTAACCTGAGAAATTATTTTATCATCTTTTTTAGAAATAAATACAGAAATTTCTCCACCGGGAGGCGTATACTTTGATGCGTTTGTTAGTAAATTTACGTACACTTCCCGGATAAGCTGAGGATCAATATTTATCAGAGGAAGATCTGAGTGAATACTGACAATAATCTGCTGTTTTTTTGCATCACTTTTTACTTTTATTTCATTGATCACTTCTGAAATGAGCTTATTTATATTTGTAGGTTTGGGATCAATAATTATTCTCCCTGATTCAATACGTGAAATATTAAGAAGAGAATTAACCAGACCAATCATCCGTTCATTTGAATCAGAAACGTTTTTTGCGTATTCTTTCTGTTCCGGATTTAGCTCTCCCGCATCACCATTGAGTAACATCTCACAAAACCATTTCATCGCAGATAGCGGTGTACGGAGCTGATGTGAAGCAAGCGAAATAAATTCTGTTTTCATTCTGTCAACCTCCTTTTCATGGCCTATATCCCTGAAAACTTGGACAGCGCCGATTATTTGGTCTTTTAAAATAATTGGTGTGGCTGTGATCGCCACCGTGATTTTTCCAGATCCTTTCTGCAGATAAATACTCTGAGAAAAAACTTTTTTACCAATATTCAAAGCTTTGTACATATCTCTGTCTTCACGCGGAATAAGATATCCCTTTTCGTCCATTGCCGGAACGGTTTCAAACCAGAACCGACCCACTGCCTCAGAAGCTGTCCAATTGGTCATCTGTTCCGCTGCGTGATTGAAAATCACAATTTTTCCTTCCGGATCTGTTACCACAACTCCTTCTCCGATACTTGTCAAAGTGGCTTCTTCTTTAGCCTCTTCAATTAATGCTTTTTCTTCCGCTTCTTTAATTTTCTCTCTCTCAGAATTTAGCTCTTCAATTCTTTGGGCTAACGCTCTAGTCTTTTCCGAAACCTTTTTTTCCAAATCCTCAAAATATGATGCTTTTAGTTTTTCTGTCGCATCATCAAAAGACCTAGGTAGTTGTCCAATATCATCTCTAGTTTGGACACCAGCTTTATGATCTGGGTTTGCTTGCGCAATCGCTTTTGTTCCTTCATGCAGTCTGTTAATTGGTCCAGAAGTACTGTTTGAAAAAAGTAATATTGCTAGTACTGTGTTTGAAACAATTGTAACGATAATGCCAATTATAAAATACCTGATGGCTAAATTAGATGACTGAAATGAGAGATAAAGAAATATGCTAAGAAGAGCAATTGTCAAAGCTGAAAATCCTGCAACTGCCAAAAGTTTATATTTGATCTTCATGTAATCAAGTATTTCACAAGGTAAAAATTCAGTCAAGTAAAGTACTTTCTATAACTTTCCACGGCTGCCTATAGTTTCCTTCATAACCTAAAGCCCAAATGGCAATTCCTCCCATATTTTTTTCTTTTGCGAATTTTATTTTTTCGGCAATTGATCTATCGTCTTCATAATAAATTTGATTAATCGCTCCATACTGCATATAGTATAGCCATGGAGATTTAGAAATATCGTCCCAAGATTTTATAATATCGCTTCTTTCTCCCAAAAGTTCTTTGACTCTTTTATATGTGGCTAAAGCGCCGCTGCCTTCTATAGTAAAACTTTTGTGTTTGTCGGTGAATGTCTGCCATTCGTAGCCATAAAATGGAATGGCTAAGATGAGTTTATTATTTGGAACCCGACCCGATAAAGATTCTACCGATTCCCAAATACTGTGTTCATTTACCTCCCCATAAATAGGAGAGGGTGGTCCCGATCTTATTGAACTTTGCCCACGATAGTCGTATGCCATAAGAATTACCTGGTCAACTGCCTTACTAATTTTTGTCATATTGTAAGCTTTATCTTTTACAACAACAGTTGCGTTGACATCTATGGAAATAATAATCTTTGGATTGTCTTTTTTTAATTTTGCAGATAGTTCTTCTAAGAATTTAGCAAGATATTTTGAGGTAGGAAAATTGGTATCTGTAAAGTATTCAAAATCAATATTTATTCCATCAAGTCTATATTGTTTTATTAATGCTGATAGCTCATTGGTTAATTTATTTGTCGCAATTCGACTACCTATAATATTATCTATTGTCGTATTGTCAAAAGATTTAATTGACAGCAAAACTTTTGTTCCGCTTCCTGACGCTTCCTTTCTAATCTCTTTAAAATAATCAGAGTTAAAATAGCTCCATTCCAAAACAGGCAGGTTATTTTCGTCGTATTTTATAATACTGCCGTCTTTGTTAACATTTAGTCCAAAATAAATAATCTGGGTAAGGTCTTTGGGGTAAACCTTTGCTTTTTTTGCTACTGACCAGGATGGCAAAAAACCAATAGTTTCTCTTTTGACTGTATTAGTTTCTAGAGAGACAGATTTTGTAATTGCAGGGGTAATTATAGTTTTATTCATATTCTCTGAATTTATATTTTTTTTATTCTGTGATAAAACAAAATAAGTAAAAACAGCAAATAAAACAATAAAAATTCCAATGAAAATTTTTTTCCATTTATTTTTATCAAAATCTTCTAAGGTAGTAGAAATATCCATAAGAGGATTGATTTTTTCTCTATCTTCTTTTGTCTCCATACTATTCTCCATACTATAAATATAGTAGCACAGACTTTACCAACTGTGCTTAAAATAGGGTTCAAATCCGGTCGCAATCCCCAGCTTTACGAGTGCATTTGCACTTAACCACCTAGTTTTATATAATCCATAATGTGAGAATTGAAAAAGAATCTTCTAAATCTGAACGGGAAAGATTGTCAGGATTGTACTATCACCACGTAAGACCTTTAATACATTGCAGGTACTCAACTGTGCAGCAAGAATTTGATGGAGATTATTACTTTGAGGGAGCGTATAAGTGGCTTGAGCAACAGTTAGGATTTTACCCAATGTTTTTGGCTGTAGGGTCAACAGAAGACGATATTCGAATGACAGGCTATCAAAATCAATGGCGAAGGTTATTGGTTGAGGCTGACAATAGAGGAGATGATCAACATAAAAAAAATATCGAAAACATAGTGCTATTCTCATATAGAGACTTACCAAATCCAGATGGTGTATTTACTGATTACCAATATTGGCACATTGTTTTAAATAGTCAGCACAATAATTACCGAATAACTGAAAGAGAGAAGAGCTGGATTTTTAAATCATCTTGGAGCAAATCTGATTGGCTACGTCATGCGAAAAGAAATCCTCATTCTGTACAACTTGTCGTACCTTTTCTTGATCTCACAGCAGCTGATCAAATAACAGTTCGTAATAAAGGAACGAAACGCTGTTTAGAAGGGATTGGATTTGGCAACGTTGAGGTAAGAGGATTAAGAACTCATCCTCAATGATCCCAAATTAGTTGGTGGTGCATTCGGATGCGAGCTTATACGTCTGTAAGTTTTACTTGTAATGGAAATTTTGATAAGATCTAAGGGGTTGGAGTTGGAATATGAAAAAATCTAATTTGAGGGCTTGGCAAGTCCTTTTTCTTTTTGTTGCATTTTTGATGGTTGGGTTTATGGAATCCAAAACGGCTCCAAGGGAGAATAAAATAATAACATCACCATTATCTATTAGCGCTAAATCCTCAACACCGCTCCTCCTTGCTACTTCTACACCAACTCCCACTATCATTCCTACTTTGACTCCGACGTCTGCTCCTGTCCCAAATTACGGATTTTGCCTGAGAGTTCCTGTTCTTTTGTACCATCATATCCGGACGCAAGCAGAGGCGGTTTTGAAAAAACAGAGCTCGTTAAATGTTGATCCCGGATTTTTTGATTTGCAAATGAAATATTTAACAGAGCATGGATACAATACAATTTTTGCAGACGTTCTTATAAATGCTTTAAAGACTCATTCCCCTCTTCCGGGAAAGAGCATTCTTGTTACGGTTGATGACGGGTACAGGGATTTTTTCCAAGATGCATTTCCGGTTGTTCAAAAATACGGTATTAAGGTTAATTTAATGGTTGCAACAGGGCTTATAGGAGGCGAGGATAATATGAGTTGGGATCAAATAAATCAGATAAAACAGAGCGGACTTTCGTATTTTGTTGATCATACTTGGTCGCATTATGCCATAGGACGAGGATCGCAGGATAAAATTCAATATGAAATTCAGACGGGCAAACAGCAGCTTGAAGAGCATACCGGACAATCTGTTAATATTTTTGCCTATCCTTATGGATCTTTTAACAATAATGCAATTTCTACGCTTCAGTCTGATGGTTTTATTGGTGCATTTTCAACTATTGGGGGATTTTCGCAGTGCGATTCTTTTATAATGACTCTTCACCGCAATCACGTGGGCAACGCTCCCCTTTCTTCCTACGGACTTTAAATTGACATCTTAAGTCTACTTTTGTTCTATTGTTTTTCGTATATTTTTCTATTATTTTTAATATATGAAGAGAATTATCCATATCGACTTTGACTCTTTTTTCGCAAGCGTTGAACAGCAATATAATCCTGACTTGCGGGGAAAACCTATGGGAGTTACTGCAACCAATGGTAGGACTTGCATCATCGCATCTTCAAAAGAAGCAAAGAGACTGGGTATCGGTACCGGCTCAAGAACTTATGAAGCCAAAAAGATTTGCCCGGATCTAATACTTGTCCCCGCAGATTTTATTAAATATTTTGAGATCTCCAAAAAATTTTTGCGGATTTCCCAAGATTTTACGCCATTTGTTGAGCTATTTTCAATTGATGAAGTTTTTATGGATATAACTTCAACTGCCCATTTATTTGATAACGACCCCTACAAAATGATCGCAGAAATTAGAAAAAGAATAAAAGAAGAAATAGGAGAATATATAACAGCTTCTTTTGGGATTTCCTACAATAAGCTTTTGGCAAAGCTTGCCTCCGGTCTTAAAAAACCGGATGGAGTTTTTGAAATAAAACCGGAAGATCTTGATAAGGTTTATAAAGGCGCAAGGCTTACAGATATCTGCGGGATCGGAGAAAGAATTAAAGACAGGTTAAATAAAATAGGAGTTACAACACTTATTGATCTTCGCAGTATCTCTTGCGACCGGTTAGTTCTTGAATTTGGAAAAGCGGAGGCGCAGTTTCTCAGAAATATTTCAGAAGGAAAAGATGATTCAGAAATTATACCCTATACTTTATCACCAGATGTAAAATCAATCGGAAGAAACTATTGTTTGCCCCAAAACGAATATGACAAAAGAAAAATACTTCAAAATACTTATGAGCTTTGGGAAGAAATATCAATAAAACTTAGAAGACTTAATAAAAAAGCAAGAACTTTGGGATTTTTGCTGGCAGGAAATATAAATATTCAAAAGCGCAAAACCTACAGTTTTTATTTTGATGATTCCAGGGAAGTATTTCATCTGTTCAAAAGTTTGCTTTCCGATGATAAAGAAATGTTTTTTGCAAAAGACTCTTATATAAGACAAATAAGCATTTGGGTCACAAATTTGGAGGAGAAGGAAAACTTGCCCAGCCCTCTTTTTGAAGAAGCAACTCGAAAGGAGAATGTCTTAAAGGCAGTCGATAAGATTAACAATAAATTTGGGGATCATACCATAAGGAACGGATTTTTAATCTATGCAGATAAACTTACAACCGTTCCAAATGGATATTTGGGAGATCGATATGAAAGAACAAAACTTGCTAAAGATTTATAGAATCGTTACTTGAATTGCATAAAAATTCCAGTTCCAAGACAGCTTTTTCTTCCTTGTCTATGGGAAGATCTAAGATTTTGATAATATTAGGATTTAAGCAAATATTTTTGCAGAGAACGGTTCCATGAAGAAGAAGTAATTGTTTTTGAGACTGCGAAAGAGTCTGAAGAGCTGTTATTGGATAAAGCTTTGCTTTTTCTACCAAGTCTCGCAGGCTTCCTGTCTCCGGGTAGTTCCATCCAATAATTTTCATTCCATTGCAGAGCGCATACTCTATTCCATCTGTAGTTACTTTTGTATTCGTAACTATCCAAGCCTGAGTAAAGTTATAATTATCTTTTAAATCGTCAAACCTAGCTTTTGTATACAAAGAAACATGAATATCAGATCTCGTGCCCGGGCTATTATGAAATTTAGCTTCTATTAGTATCTTTTGTCCGTCTTTTTGAGCAACAACATCTACTTCATGAGAAACACATTTTCCTTGTAAAATTTGCCTAACTTGAGTTTGATATCCTTTTGTTTTTAAGATTTCGGCAACATAGTCTTCAAACGGGTATCCGGTTGGGCCTAAATCCATTATTGCCTGCTTTAGCGTATATTTAGTTTTATTAAAAGGCTGAGGAGAAATTTCCAAGAATTCAATAATGTGCTTATAGATTTCGGATGTATGAATATTTTCATAAATCTTTGTTTTTATATGCGCTAGAGCTTCCTCCTGGATTTCTTGAGGAATCCCCGCTCTTCTTATAGAATTTCGAACCTTAATTTCTGAGAACGGTTCTTTCTGCCCCGTTGCCTTAACAACACTAACCATACTACCATCGTAGAACTTTTTGAAGGTTATTTACAAGAGGCTAGAAGTTAAAAACCGATACTTTTTTTGACAAATATTAAGATTATTCTTTCCGGTACTATTTCTCTATTTATAATCAATAATTTACTTACAAAACTGTGAAATCCGTAAGCTTTTTGCATTCTCTTATCTTCCAGCGGAAAAGTATGTTCATAAATTCTTTTAATTCCTTCATCTGTATCTCTAACAATTTTTTGTGCACCTGCCACCCAAATTACTTTTCCGGCCGCATAAACATATGCCGGCAATTGACTGCCTGTATTGGAGGCAATTATTACGTGTCCGTCTTCTGTTACGGCGTGGACGCTTCCTATCGCAAATTCCGGAGCCGCGCCTAGTCGATTCATTTCTTTCTTTTGTGTATTCCTATCAAGTAGCATAAGTTTATTTTTAACAGAATTAAATCTCCCCGATTCGTTAATTTCTTTTGAAATCCCTAGTGTATCAAGCGTAACGGAACTCATTGTTATAACCTCTGAACCTTTTGGAATAAGGTCAAGCGCTTTTCTTTTTGCCTGCTCTTCTGTATTAGTAACGAATACAGAAATTCCGTTTTTCTCAAGAGCTTTTTTGGTTTTTTCTATTATTTTATCGTTTGGAATCTTATTCCACATACCTATACTATATAGATCTTCTTGTTGAATATTGTCAAGTGCTATTTTGTTGACAGAGTTTTTATAAATCAAATATAATGAACTTTTAGGAACAGGAAGTTTTGCTAGCACGATGAAGAAAATTAAACGCGAAAATAAATATATTATTGAGGAAAGTCAGGAAATAAATTTAGGAGAAACACTTGGATGGGAGGCAAAAATATTAAAAGCTTTTCCTGCTTTTAAATATAAAAATTACCGATTATTTTTCTCAGGCCAGCTTATTTCTTTAGTTGGAACATGGCTCCAGATTGTTGCTTTAGGCTGGCTTGTTCTAAAACTTACCAATTCTGCCTTTTGGGTAGGAACTATTTCTGCGTTAAGTCTTTTGCCAGTTTTAATTTTTGGAATTTTTGGCGGAGTAATCGTTGATCGCTATAATAAAAAAACGCTTTTATACATAACACAAACTCTTTCCATGATTTTCGCTTTAATCTTAGGATTTCTAACGGTTTTTAATCTCATAAACTTATGGGAGATAGGGATTCTAGCATTTCTTTTAGGAACAGTAAGTGCTTTGGATCATCCCGCACGCCAAACTTTTGTAGTTGAAATGGTTGGTAAAGAAGATCTTGCATCTGCGATTGCCTTAAACTCGACAACGTTTAATGCCTCCCGTGTTATTGGTCCCGGGGTTGCGGGTATTTTAATTAAATTAATCGGAACCGGCGGAACATTTATTTTAAACGGCTTATCTTTTATTGCAGTGATTATCGCATTATCCCTTATAAAGGTTAATAAAGAGCTTCCAAAAGTTCATCCTCACCCGATAGCCGCTATAAAAGAAGGTCTGCACTATTCATTTACGCATCCTGTAATTAAAATGCTTCTTATCTTCTCTGCCGTAACATCTATTTTTGGCTGGTCATATACAACTATATTGCCTGTAATTGTTCAGAATATTTACCATAAAGATGCAGCCGCCTTGGGTTATCTCTATTCGGCAACCGGACTCGGTGCTCTTTTATCTGCTTTTATAGTTTCTGCTTATTCAAAAAAAATAAACCCGCTGGTTTTCATACTTTTGGGGAATACGGTTTTTGCGGCATCTCTTATGTTATTCTCGATTACAAAAATTTTCTTACTCGCACTTCCGATATTATTTATCTCAGGAGCAGGACTTATTATGCAGTTTTCTATGATTAATACGACTATCCAGCATATGGTTTCGGATAATATAAGGGGAAGAGTTCTAGGTATCTATACTCTTATGTTTTTGGGGATGGCTCCTTTTGGAAGTTTCCAGATTGGTATCGTTGCCGATCGTTTTGGTTCGCCTTTTGCTATTCAACTCGGCGCTTTGATAGTTTTTGCTTACGGAACATATGTTTATCTAAATAGAGAGAGAGTAAGACTTTCCTATAAAAACTACATTTCTAAAAACTCTTAAAAAACATTAAGGAATCATTCAAAGCTTCTTTCCACTTAGGATTTAAATTATGGTTGGCGTTATCATAAAGATTAAGCCTTGTATTTTTCGAAAGACTTTTAAGATCATTAAATAGCTCAATAGACCATTGATAAGGCACGGTTTCATCATTTGTGCCATGAACTATCTGTACGGGGATTTTTATATCCCCAAGGTATGACAGAGGCGAGATACTTTCCCAAAGCTTAGGGTTATCTTCTGGTTTTCCCAGAATCTGAAAAGTCTTTGAGTACGGAAAAGGAGTGATTACGCTCTCCTCAAGTCTTGGAAGATTTTGTCTTGAAAACCATTTTAGAGGGTCTGTTACCGGCGCCCAGAGAACGGCGGCTTTAATACTCTTTGAAAAGTCATCGCTATTTCCTATTATTTCAAGTACCTCTAAAGTTACCTCCCCTCCCATGGAATGCCCCCATAAGTAGATTGAATTACTGTTTGCCTCTTTAATACTGGGAATTCCGGAAATTAAATTCATTACATCAATTGGATACGCAAAGCGCATTAAGGCCTTATTGTCGATTTCGGACTTACCATTGCCCCGGTAATCGGGTTTCAATACTAAATATCCCTTTTGAGAAAAATAATCGGTAATACTTTTATAGGAAGAGACAGTATCATAACCTTGAGGATTTATATATCCGTGGTTTACGATGATAACAGGAAAGCCATTCGCAGGGGCAGGTGTGTTTGGAATAGACAAGAGCGTATAAACTTTAAGTCCGTCTGAGGAATAAGAAGCAATGTAGCTTGTAAATGATTTATTAGCTTTTACTTTCTTTTCTATTCTAATTTCTCCTTGTTCATAGTCTCTATGAGCAAGCGACGGAATAGACAAGGGAAACAACTTAACTTGCTTTATTTTTTTCTCGTGTTCTTCAAGATATAGATTTCTCTTTTCAAAAACTATAAAGTCGCCCTGTTTAAAAACCTGAATATAATTTTTATCTTTTTTCATTTTTTTTGCTGTTTCGATTTGCGCTTTTAAAGAAGGCTGTGCAAAGGGATCATTTAAAAGAAAAACAATTATGTCTGCTTTGTCTATACCAACAGGAATGGTAAATATTTTTTGCCTTCTAGACAAATGCGATCCTAAATTATTGGTTGCTGCAATGCTGAATTTTGAGGGTATAGAATCTAAAAAGTTTTCTATTGTCTCTTTTTGAGAGAGTTGTTTTGTAAACATACTTATGCTTGGATTTTTTGACCCGGGTAAAGGTCCAATAAAATAAGCACCTAAAATAGCGGTTATTAGTAAATACCATGTGAAAAATTTAAGGGGTAATTGAGAAAACCGTTTTCTTAAAACATGTACTCCATAAATTGCGGAAATAAAAATAAAGGGCGTGATAGTTGCCGTGTATTGATAATATGTTTCCCTAAGCTGGGAATTATTGCTTAACAGATTTATAAAAAAATCAGGGAGAGTGAATATTAGCGTCAAAGGATAAAAAAAAGATAGAAAACCTAATGGTGAAAAAATTCTAAATAAATAAATTAGTTGTTTTTTTTGAAGCATTATGCCAATTATTTTAGTAGGTGAGGAGATTACGTTTCTTACAACAGTAAGAGGAGAATCCCCAAAATCAGAATAGTAGGAAAGGGCAAAATGCCCAGTTCCTCGAGCCATTGGAATTGCTTTGGCGATTAAATAGTAAAAAATTCCCAGGCAAAGAACTGTCAGTAGTATTCCCGCGGTTTTCTTCTTTTCGATAAAAAATAGGTAAAATCCAAATACAGCTAGTATTAGAAAGACGTGTTCTTTAGTTAAAGATGCCAGGATTAAGAATAATATAAACCAAAAATACTTTTTATTTTTAAGAAAATAAAATGCACCAAGCAAAAAAGTTGTTGCAAGCGTTACCGGGTGAAAATCATACAAGTTACTAAATTGAATAGAGGGATTTAAAAGATAGACAAATGAAAAAGCAAGAGAAATATTTTTATTTTTTAAAACGTTTTTGGAAATCAAATATACGAATAGCGCACCAAATCCCAAAACAACCGATTGAAGAAGGAGTAGCATTTTAGGATGCGACCAGATTAAATAAAGAGGAGAAATCAGTATAAGAAGAAAATCTGCATGAAAGGAAAGACGCGAGATTATGTCGGTCCCGTTTGGATCTGTTATTTTAAAAATCCGTCCGTGTATTGTGTTCCATACCGCCTGATCCATATTTCCTAAATCAAATCTTCCGGTAAAAAAATTGTCAAATCTTAAAAAACTGGCTCCCGAGAAATACACTGCGTAAACAGCAATCATCAAGAGCAATATAATTTCGTGTAAATGATTTTTAATGTAATTTTCTATCTTCAAGAATTTACTGCCTTTTATATTTTTCCAAAAAGTTGCAAACAAAATAAAAATTATTTCCGATAGAATAAGAACAATTCTTGCAAAGATAGCGGCAAATCCAGCAAGCTGAAGACCAAGCGTGCTTAAAAGACCTATCGATATTGCCCCCTCCCTTACGCCAAGTCCCATGGGAGTGATAAAAGATAGATATCCCAAGAGAAGAGAAAGCACAAAAAAACCTATTAGAGGTAGAAAAAGATTTACAGGCAGGTACACGACTGATGCGATTGTTAAGAAAGTTCCGAGACCAAAAAAGAATAAAGAAAAAACTGAGATTGACAATAAAACAAAATTGGCGTAGGGACTAAAATTTGGGATAAAATTTTTTAAAAACTTAAGTCTGGATTTACTAAAAGAGTCTTTGTTAAATATGAAAAGCAAGGCAGTCAAAACTGTACAAAGAGTTATCAGGGGAATTACAAAAATCGAATAGGTATGTATGGAAAAAACATATGGCAGAATAAACTGAATCGAAAAAAGAGAAAGAAGTAAACTTGCTATAACAAATAATCCTATTTCTGCAAAAATCAGAGAAATAATAGTTTTATTATCAATGCCCCTTTTGGAAAAAGAAAATGTTCTGCCTAGAAAAGACCAAATATTTCCCGGAACGAACCTTTTAAGCTCAGAGGCCCCCCATAAAAAAGCAACCTTTTTAAATTCAATGTTATGTCCCTTTTCTTCCAAAAGTTTTTTGAAGACAAAAGATCTTCCCAAATAAAATATAATAAAACAGATTACCCCTCCTATAAAAGGAAGAAGGGTAGGTATTTTTATGTAAGAGGAAACGAGACTAAATTTTGAAAATATAATTTTGACGATAAAAAAGATTGCAACTGCGGAGATCGGCCAGCCGACAAAAAATTTTATAAAAGAAAATAGCTGCTCTTTTCTTTTATGGTTTTTATTCATATCTTAAGGCTTCGATTGGAGAAAGGCGCGATGCTCTTATTGCGGGAGCCATTCCAAATACAATTCCTACTATAACCGAAAAACCAAAGGCAATAAAAACCGACCAAAGCGTTACAGAGGAAACTAGAAATCTTGCAAGCACTATTGATCCCAGAAGCCCCAAGATAATTCCTATTATTCCTCCTGTTAAGGAAAGCATTGTTGCTTCAAGCAAAAACTGTTTTAATATATCGGCTCTTCGGGCTCCGAGTGCTTTTCTAAGCCCAATTTCCCTGGTTCGCTCTGTTACAGATACAAGCATTATATTTGCAACTCCGATTCCCCCAACTAATAATGATATCGCAGCAATACCTCCAAGAGCAATAGATAGAATGTTTGTAATATTGGAAACAATAGAAAGCGTTGACTCGGCTGTTTGAATAGTAAAATCATCTTCTGTTAAGTGTCCGAGTAAAATTTTTTTGGTTTGGTCTTTTACTCTTTGAACAAGNGAAGAAGAATTTACCGAGATAAATATAGTATTAACATGAGTTAGTCCAAACTGTCTTTGAGCAGAAGAAAGCGGAATAATTACAACATTATCCTGATCGATTCCAAAAACTGCGCCTCTTTTGTTTACTACTCCTATTACCGTATATATATTATTTCCTATAAAAAATCTTTTTCCGACAGGGTTTTGCGAAGGAAATAAATTATTCAGAACCGTCTGTCCTATAACTGCACTTCTTGCTCCGGATTGTTCCTGACTTTGAGAAAAAAATCTTCCCTGCCCTATTGTTGCGTTTTGAACAATTTTTGGATAATTTGAAGTTGTGCCAAAGATAGTAGTTTGTTTATTTTCTCTATTTTTATATTTAACTGTTGTAATTTGCGAAACAACAGGCGCAACATTTGCTTTTTCTCTAAGTTTTAACTGCAAGGTCTTAGCATCCGCAACAACAAGTTTATTGGATACAACACCACCGGGAGTTCGAGCGCCCCCTATTCTCCCCGGAATAACGAAAATAAGGTTTGAGCCAAGTCCTGCTATCTGGTTAGTAATAAATGTCTGAAGCCCTGTTCCTATTGAAACTAACAAAATAATCGCAAAAACTCCAATAACAATGCCAAGCATGGTTAAAAAACTCCTAAGTCTGTTTGCCGCAAGCGCTCTATACGAAAGTTTGAAAAGTTCGCTTATATCCATAACTAATCTATTCTTCCATCAGTCAAATTTATAATTCTCTCTGTTTCCCTAGCGATATCCCTCTCATGCGTTATAAGCACAATGGTTTTTCCTTCCCTATGTAAGGTTTTTAATAAATTCATAACTTCTTGCCCTGATTTCGTATCCAAATTTCCGGTTGGTTCATCTGCCAGGATAAGATCGGGGTTATTCATCAGTGCTCTTGCAATTGCAACCCTTTGCTGTTCTCCTCCAGAGAGCTGATTTGGTCTTTTGTTAATATGCTTCAAAAGCCCAATTCTTTCTAAAATACTTGTCGCTGTACTCTCTCTTTCCTTGGAGCTTTTCCCCGCGTAAATTCCCGGAAGAACAACATTCTCAAGAATTGTTGCCCTTGGAAGTAAATTAAAAGATTGGAAAACAAAACCGATTTTTTTATTTCTAAGAAAAGATAGTTCATCTTCTTTTAATTTTGATACATCAGTATTTCCTAGATAGTACCATCCTGTTGTCGGCGTGTCTAAAAGACCTAAGATATTCATTAAGGTGGATTTGCCGGAGCCGGATCTTCCTTGTATCGCAACAAATTCACCCTCGTCTATTTTAAGAGTTATCCCTTTTAAAACTCTTATTACTAAATCTCCGAGATTGTAATCTTTAGTTACATTTCCAAGTCGTATGAGGTTTGTTTTCTTCATGAGTCATTTTATCTTCCAAAAAATCTAGCGGGAAATATTCCTTGCGTCTTTTTGGGAACAAGCGCTGGTTCAACAGCTATATCATCATTTTCCAAAAGCCCGCTTATCACTTGCGCTCTTGTATCGCTTTGAAGGCCTGTTTTTATTTTTCTCTCTTCAAATCCTCTCTTTGTTTCTACAAACACTTTATTATCCTCCGAAATAGCAGATACGGGAATTGTAAGAACATCTTTTTTCTCCGAAGTTATAATTTGGGCATTTCCATTTATTCCTACTCTGTATTTATTATCCGGATTTTTCGTAAGATTTGCATATACTGTAAAAGCGGTTCCTCCTGTTGAAGTTGTGTGGGAAGCAAAGTCTATTCTATCTATTGTTAGATTTAATGTTTCATCCGGATAGGAATCAAGCACAACTTTTACTTTTTGGACTTCTTTTACTTTTCCAATATCTGCTTCATCAACGTCCATTTTAAAAGTAAGCGAACTTAAGTCTGTAACTGTAAAAGTAGTAGTCGAAGACACGTTTACCCCCGCGGTTTCTACGTCTTCTCTTGTAACAATTCCGGAGATTGGAGTCGTTAATACAGATTCCTGTTTTGCCAAATCCCCAAGCTCTACGGATTTTATTGCCCTATCAAGATCAAACTGATTGTTCTCAAGGATTCGTTTCATGTCAATATTTAGAGCCTCTTGCGGTTTTCTATTCTGATTTTTTTCAAGAGTCTGATCAAAAGTTAATCTTTGTTTTGAATAATCTATTAACGCAATCTCTAAATTTTTTTGGACCGTTCGCGCGTCCATTGCTCCGATTGTCTGGTAGGCATAGACGTAGTCTCCTTTTTTAGCTCCCAAATATACCAATTTTCCCGAAACCCTAAAGCTTAAATTCGCAGTGCTATTGGAGTCAACACTGCCTGTTATGGAAATTGTTTGGGAAATATTCTCTCTTCTTACTTTTTCCGTAATAATAGGGGTCTGTTTGCCGGGTTTTAAAACAAACAAAATTACTATAAGTGTTAGTAAAATAACAAAAGAAATAATCTTGTGGGTTTTTGCAAATTGGATTGCAAAATTAAACCAATCCCTGAATCTTTTCATAATTTAATCAAGAATTATACCACAAGATGCAAAATAAAGCTATAGGATAGAAAATTAAAAGATTGCTGTGTGAGCGACACCTCTCTTAGGTGGAACTCACTGCACGATCATTTTATAAGAATTTACCAAACATTTCAACAGTTTAATGTTCAAGTTCCATTATATGCTGGCATTGATTGATGATTTCTGAACAATAGATTGGATTCAAATGGTTAAATATCCAAAGCTGGTATATCAACAAACGCAGTCTCTGCTGCAAATTTAGCTTATCCTAATTGATATTGTTTAAATCTATTATTTAGTCTTGATTACCCAAGTAGAGTTTTCCCTAAAGTCCACTTCAAATTGACTCCCTGAGCCTAAGCCTGAGACGAATTTTGGGGCTGAGGTTTTGAAGATACCATTGAATCTCCTTCTAAAAAAGGCTGCCAGTTCCCTGTTCTTGCTCTAACTACTTTTTGCCAACCATTTGATTCCATATTCCCTGCTACATTTCCTGCATCAGGTAATTTTTTCACTTCTTCAAGCGTATAAACTTGACCATCTATATATGCTAAACCTGACTCATCAAAAGGTTTACTAGACATCGGAATAGATCTTCCTCCAATATCTAAAGACCCCTCTGCTTGTTTATAAGTTTTTAAGGCAAAAACCCCACGTGGAGCTTCTTGGGCAATTTGTTCTATAGTTCTGCCATTTAATGGTTCACTGCTGCTTTCGCTAAGCATAGCTCCTGGCATAGTCATTTCTACATATTCTGTAACATTGAACCTTGTGAGTTCTGGTGAACGAGTTGTTTCTGATGGACTAGCTTCTGACATATGATTTTAATTTATCAAATATCTTTACATTTGTCAATGAGAAAATAAAAGAAGAATTAGACTGTTAAATCAATCCAATCTTAGTTTGTGAGCCATTCTCTCGTAAAGTGGAACTCTCTGCACGATCATTTTATAAGAATCTATCAAACATTTCAACAATTTAATATACAAGTTTCATTGTATGCTGCGATGGTTGGGTTCGAGCCTAGAACATTTTAAGAATCTAACTGATCAGGAGTCGAACTTTTTTAGCTTTGAAAATTGAAATAATGTGGGGACATTGTGGGGACGGTCCTGGGAGATATCGTTGTGACAATCCAAACAAGAAACATTTATTGGAAATCTATCGGGTTATGGAAATTATTTCACCATTTTCTTGATTTGGAGCCGCTAAAGTAACCCTATTATTTGCGTCCTTTACGACCGTATATCCTGTATTATAGTTTGTGCATGTAGTTATATCACTTGTTTTAAGGGATGGATCGGTTGGGAGGGCAGGAATATATTTTGGGACTAGCGAGGCACAAATATTAGCGCCATTTACCGAATCTGTTATAGTTGCAGAAGTAGTTGAAATTCCAGTTGGCAAAACTCCTTTATTATCTGCGGTATATGCACCAATTGCATTGAGAATTGCTACAATATCACTTCTTCGTTTTGCGTTATTTGCCCGACTAAATTGTGTTTTCGGGTTAATTACAAAAAGAATAATTGAGAAAAGAATTGATAATACTCCCATTACAACAAGGATTTCTATTAACGTAAAGCCCTTGTTTTTTTTCTGTGCTAGGAAGTAATTCATGAGAATAGACAAATTAACCATAACATAGTAGAAATTGCCCTGTCAACCCCGATCAAATCGGGGTCAACAAGAATCAATTACATGGCTTTTTTGCTCATTATTGAAGTTGGACACTTGACCCACTTGCAGAGTTAATAGACGGTTGTATTACTTGCGTTGCCGGCTGATTCACTGCTGATATACTCGGAGTTGGAGAAAGCGGCGGTTGCAGAACCGGAAGGTTTTTTGCTGAATTTTTTGGCAAAAGATTTATTGTCAAAATAATTATAAGGACAAAAAGTAGTATTGCAAAAATAGATAGTAGAAAATACAACCTAACTTTTTGTTTTTTGGCAAGCGATGGCTTTTCTTTGGTGTTATCATTTTTAAGTTCTTCGTCGTTTACCATACTATATTGCTTAAGAGAGTATATTTTATTTGCGATAAAGGCTAAATCTATATTCATTGATAACTCTGTGACTGTTTCCGCAAGTACCGTAGATGGAATAATTCCAAGGACTAAAAAATTCAACTTTGCAAAAATATTTTTTATTGATTCATATAGCTCTTGATTAATTGCGACAACCTTTGTCTTTTTATTTAATTTATAAATTTTACTCAACACTTCTTCAAATGGGATCATGTCGATGAATTTTTGAATTTCTTCATTTTTATTTTCCGCAAGTTCGTCTGGAAAATCTTTCTCGATGGTAATATCTGGAGCATAGATAAAAATAATATTTCCTTTCCCCAATTTGTTAGTTTCAAGAAAGGATTCGATAAGATGTTCTAGTTTTTCCCTACCGGTAAGTTCTTGATCGGAGATAATACCAGGCGGAAAATCCATTTGGAGTATTGAATCGTCCACATCTCGATAGAACAATGCTCTATTCTTATCGATATAACAAACTATTGTCTGTTTTTCTGAAAAATCCATTATTAAATTTCCTTCCACGAAACTATTTTTAGTACGCGATTATTGGTGACTGTTTGAACTTGAATTTTTTTAATAGTATTAGCATAGGTTCCTGTTGCCGTGATGGTTCCATTACCCACTTGTATGACGACGTTGCCTCCCCCTACAGCAAGTACTCCCCCAGCGTAACTGGGATCACGATTTAATCTGAGCAAAGCTTCTTCGATACCGCTCTCAGCTACATAATAAGCATTTGTTCCTTGCTCTGCAGTGCTTGCAGATAAGATATTTGTAAAAAGTACAATTGTTTCTGCAGATATAATTGTTACACCAATAATTACAAAAAACAACATCGTTATAAAAATTTGTCCTTTTTGACCCCGATTTGATCGGGGTTGATAGGGTGATATTTTTAATTGGTGGTTCATAGCCTATTGCTTAAGTCGTATTCCAACCGTAGTCTTAAAATTTTCTGCCTTGGGCCCTCCTCTTTTTATTATATTGCTTGTAAGCCTAAAAGAAATGGTTAGTGTATCGGTATTTTTTCCCTGTGTGTCGCTTAATCGAGTGAAATTAAGATTGGAAACAGTGGTGTCTGCGCTGTTAAACTGACCAGTTGTTGACGCAACATTATTTGTGAGGGTTAGATTTCCATCCACTAAGGAATATGTATGTGTAGCATTATCTATAGAAAGCTTCGCTGTTGTTCCTTGTTCAGATGGGAGAGATGGGGCTATAATGCTTTTTGCCCGCACCATGTCATATCTAAAACGGTTAAGGATATACTGCCCGTCTAAGAAAACTGACGAAAAGCTTTGCGATTCGATTTGACTATCAATGATTGAAGTAAAAAGTTGAAAAAGAGCTACAACCAGAATAGAAAAAACTCCGATATACAACAAAAGCTCTATGAGAGTAAACCCCGCACCACTGACCTGCGTCTGTGGCATATGTGCAAAGCCTCTAGGGGAAAGATTGCCACCTATCTTCAAACTTACGCCCAGGGCATTTTGGTGCGGGGTAAAGCCTCGACTTCTCTCTCTGTGCTTGTTTTTAAAAATTAAAATCATAATGAGTAATTAACTGTCATGTCGTAAAGGACTGATGACTGTGTAACATCCGACGTATTAAAATATGTTTTATAACTAAAGCATCTCGCGGGGTTTTGATAGCTTCCGCTTGCCTGAAAAGGAATCGTTCCTGAAATTGAACTTACAACCGGTGTAAAAAAAGTGCTAGATGTTAGATCCGGACCCACATAATTAAATGTCAAGCCATTACAGCTGTTGTTGAAAGGAGGAGATCCCGCTACTTGCATTTGAATTGTTGTTTGGGATGGCTGAGCAACGCTTGCTACAAAGTTATTAAATGCTGAAGAGCTCGCCGCATCAAAAGTAGAGGACACAAAATTACCAGTCGCTACAAATTGGCCTCCATTTCCTCCTAAAATCAGTTTAAATTGGCCGTTAATATCTCCCGTAATAATATATGAGTAAGCATCTCCGTTTGACTGCAAAAGAGTTGCAATTCCATAGATGCCACTTGCGATATTCAGGCCCCCGCATTTAGTAGGAGACGTTTCTTGTGATACGTTAAGAGCTTGGTATTGTTGTCCATCAAGTCCCACTACTATAACTTTATTCCCTGTGGCAATAGCGACGCCATGCGGACTCATACCTTGAGTATCGAAGCTACTAATGATTGGCTGGTTTCCTGTTTTTGTTGTTGTGTCAATAATAAAAAATGCTTTCTGGCCGCTTGCAAATTTAGTAACTAAATATACTCGCGTGCCCGACGGATTAACGGCAAGGTCTGTGGCAACTTGATTGCTTACTGTCGTCTGTCCTACTACTCTTAAATCTGTAGGGTTGCTGATATCTACAACTTGTAGTTGGTTCGTTGTTTCGGAATTTGCAACATATGCGTAGTTGCCAATTACAACTACCTTAGCTCCCGTTCCTGCAAGAAGGACGCCATCAGCATCCTTAATAGGCCGAACTCCGCTTTTATTCGTGAGATCAAAATTATAAAGCTTATTTCCCGCGGTCATATAGCCCGTATTTCCCGACACATATACACTACTGCCTCTGGTTGTAATCGGTGGGGTAAAAGACCCAATGGTCGTAAATGGGATAAGGGTTGTATCAAGAATTAATATCTGTTTTGAAGTATCGTCTACTGCAAGATATGCATAGCTCTCCTGCCCAAAAGTCCCATAGACGGGATTGCTGCTATAAACATATTTCGTTGTTGCAGTGGGAGGATAGCTTTGGGTAATTGTTACGTTTGCAAATGATTGACCAAACCCTTTATTATCGGGGTCTCCTATTCCAACAAACGCCTGGCCCGGGATGGCATAGATGGCATTTGTTGTGGTTTTTTGGGGAAATGACAGAGATGGTAGGCCTAGATTAGGGGCGCACCAATCTCCTCCGTGTCCTACGCTTCCAGCCGCCAGCTGTACTTGTCCGTCATCCGGCACACTTGTCCCACTTGTTTTAGTTACAGCTGTTCCATTCTTGATGCCGCCTGAGAAATCGGCAACTGTGGTATCAATATGAATATTGCCATCATGCCGGGTGAGATATGATTTTACACTAACAGAGTTAGGAAAAGGTGAGTTCCATGAAACAGAAATAGTGAGAAGTTTGGTAGAGGGATCTAATGTTCCGTCCTGCGCAATATTTCCATTACTGTCTCTTTTAACGTCCTCAATAATTATTTGACGGGTAAAATTATTATCGATAAGTTCTGGTCCGCTCGTAAGTATCCACGTACTGCCTGAAACAATTGGATGATATGTTCCCGCAGAAAGATTGGGCCAACCGTTTGCCCGGACAACTCGAATTACTTCTTGCGCTTCATTTAAATATGCTGTTGCAAGTTGTCTTTGATCCTTTACTGCCCTATTGTTTCGGGTCGATACAAATCCGGTCAAAAGTGCAGGGAAAATAATTGAAACCAAGGCAATAGTTAAAAGTAGCTCGATAAGAGATTGACCTTTTTGCATTGTTAATTTATTTTCGTTACCACACCATATCGATTAACAGTAATTGTTTTTTTATTAAGTCCTTGGGTGTTCTGAATGACTATAGTATTCCTGCCGTCTATAAATCCATTTAACTCTCC
>JGI1358J11329_10000730_pt1 | contig 28635 bp, 32 predicted proteins | sample Subgroupgradi54m_FD_11329 | JGI IMG/M metagenome (IMG submission 11329)
CCGCTCAAAGGAAAAACGGTCGCTATCTTTGGCTTGGGTCCTATCGGTCTCTTCCTTATCCTTGTCGCCCGCGGACTCGGCGCTTCCACCATCATTGGCGTAGAGCCGAATCCGGTATCGCAGGAAATGGCGAAGCGTCTCGGCATTGATTATGTAATCCCCCTTAGTAAAGGGGGTGCCGAGTCTGCGAGGTGGGGGTTGTCACCCTCTACAGGAGGGGTGTCACACCCCCCCAAGGCAGCCCCCCTTACTAGGGGGGACTTTCCTCCTCACCACCGCGACGAAGCCGTTATCAAAAAGATTGAAGAGCTTACGGGGGGCCTTGGCGTTGATGTGTCGTTTGAAATGGCAGGGTTTAACTCATCATTCAACAACGCAATTTTTGCAACCCGCCGTGGAGGCGATATGATTGCCTTCGGTATCAAGACTGGGGATTTCGTCCTTGAAGACTACAATCGCTTTATCGTGCGGGGCCTCACCGTCCATGCCGTCATCGGACGCCGTCTCCCCGAAACCTGGGAGATGACCCAGAAGCTTTTTGCCGACCGAACCAACAAAATCCAGGAAAATATCTGGAACGTAATTCTAGACCAAGGTAAAGGGACGATTCTCCCCCTCTCGGAGTATACTAAAGAAAAGTTTGAAGAAGTGATGGCGAAGCACCCCAAAATACTCATAGAAATATGAGTAAAAACTAAATCCGAAATCCTAAGCTCTAAACAAATCCAGAAAATGAAAGCACTAAATATTTCAAACGGGAATCGGGTTTGTGCTTTGTGTTTTAGAATTTATAGTTTGTTTAGGATTTAGAGTTTAGTATTTAGGATTTTTAATAATAAGGATATGTTCTCAAAAGACCTACAATCAGACATTCAAAAGGAACTTCAATCTATGCGCGACGGCGGGTTGTTCAAGGTAGAAAAGACCATTGAAGGCCACACCGGAACGGAAATAAAAGTAGACGGGAAAAAACTGATTAACCTTTGCGCCAACAACTACCTCGGCACCTCCCAACAGAAAAAGGTTATCAAAGCGGCGCAAAAGGCGCTCAAGCAGTATTCCCTCGGACTCAACAGTGTCCGCTTTATCGTCGGCACCACCGACCTGCACAAGAAGCTTGAGTCGGCTATCTCCACATTTTTTCAAACCGAAGATACCATTCTTTACACGTCCTGCTTTGACGCAAACACTGGTCTCTTTGAAGTCCTCCTCACCGAAGGCGACGCTATTTTCTCGGACGAACTCAACCACGCCTCCATTATTGACGGCGTTCGGCTCTGCAAAGCTGAGCGGTTCCGCTTCGCCCACAACAATATGGAGGATCTTGAGAAACAACTGATACAGGCAAAAGGTGCTCGCCCGAATGAGTCCGCTTCAGGCGGAGTCGGGCGGGCACGGCGCAGGCTCGTCGTTACCGACGGCGTCTTCTCAATGGACGGCGAAATAGCAAAGCTTGATGAAATCAAGGTGCTGTGCGACAAGTATGACGCCCTGCTTGTGGTAGACGATTCGCACGGCTCCGGAGTGCTGGGAAAAACCGGGCGCGGAAGTATTGAGGAAAAAGGAATTCTAGGAAAGGTAGACATCCTCACTTCAACCTTCGGCAAAGCGCTCGGGGGCGCGGGTGGCGGTTTTACGACTGGCAAAAAAGAAGTGATTGACCTCCTCCGCCAGCGAAGTCGCACCTACCTCTTTTCAAACTCGCTGATGCCCGCTATCGCTGGCGCCGCGCTTTATGTACTAGAGCACTGGAGCAAAGAGTTCTTGCCTCTCAAGAACAAACTCACCGAAAATACCGTCTATTTCAGAACAAAGCTCCAGAAATTGGGGTTTACATTGGGCGGGGGAATCCTCCCTAACAAGGGAGGTGCCGAAGGCTTCCGAGGCGGAGGGTGTCACCCCATCACCCCCATTATGACGATGGATGAGCTAAAGACGATGGCACTTGCCGATGAGCTCCTCAAGGAAGGCGTTTACACCCGAGGGTTCGCCTACCCCGTCGTTCCCAAGGGCAAGGGACGCATTCGGGTCCAGATATCGGCATCGCACACTAAGAAGCAACTGGACAAGGCGATTGTGGCGCTGGAGAAAGCAGGAAGGAAATTGGGAATTATTAAATAGCATATAAACTCTAAATCCTAATACCTAAATCCTAGACAAATCCCAAAAATAAAATACAAAATGTAAACGGTCTTCGTTTAGAGTTTTGAATTTAACATTTGTTTAGAGTTTAGGATTTTGAATTTAGAATTTGTTTTCATTCTTATGAAAACCGTAGTGATAATCGGCGGAGGCACTGCAACATTCACCTTGCTTAAGGGACTGCGTCAGTTCCCCACCAACAATATCGTGATTGTCTCCACCGCCGACGACGGCGGTTCTACCGGCATACTTCGTAAGGATTTAGGAATAATGCCGATGGGCGACATCAGGCAGTGTCTTATCGGACTTTCCTATACCGTACCCGCACTTCAGGAACTTTTCGGTTATCGCTTTGACCGCGGTTCGCTCAAGGGGCACAGTGTCGGAAACATTCTTCTCGCTGGACTTCAAAAAGTAACTGGAACACCCGAAGGCGCGATTGCGGAAGCCGCGCGTCTTCTGAACGTCCGCGGTGAAGTGCTTTTTGTATCCAAAAACCCCACTACCCTCTCCGCACGTCTCAAAGACGGCACACTCATCAAGAGTGAACACGAACTGGACGAACCCTTCGACCTTGCTCAGGGCAAGCCCGCAAACAAGAAACGCGCTCCGATTGAGAAGCTAATGCTTAGTAAGTCGGAAGCAAATCCCCGAGCCCTTGACGCTATCGCCCGCGCGGATGCCATCATCCTCGGCCCCGGCGACCTTTACACCTCCACCTTCCCCAACCTTCTCGTGCCCGGTGTTGCCGAAGCCATCAAGTCCTCAAAGGCGCGCAAGATACTTATCACCAATATTATGACCAAGTTGGGTCAAACCGACGGGTTTAAGGCTTCTGACTTTTTGACCGAAGCAAATACCTACCTTGGCGCCAAAGATACTTCGGTGATTGATACCGTCATCAGCAATACCAAAAAGCCGGATACAAAAGTAATGACCGCCTACAAGAAGGAGTGCGCGACATTTGTAGAACCCAATACGGAAGCTCTTAAGAAAGCCGGGGTGGAGCTTATTGCCGAAGCCGTTATCTCGGACGTGGTGCACAAAAAAGCCAAGGGCGATACACTCACCCGAAGTCTCATCCGCCACGATGCGGGAAAAACTGCGGAGATTATTTGGAACCTGATAAGATGATGCGCGGAACAGAAACGGAACAAGAACACGGAAAGGCCACGGAACAGTTCCGCTTCAGTTCAGTGTTGGCTCTGTTCAGTGAAAGTTCAGTGGTTTTATGCAAATAAAAAAGGAACAAAGAGAAAATGCCGTCAGACTGTCCGCCGTGGAAAACGACGAGGAGCTTGGCGCGATGTACCTTTACCTCATCAAGAACGACTCCCACAAAGAGCCGTACGGATTTCTTGAAGACCTCCTCGTGAAAGAAGAGCATCGTAAAAAAGGTATCGGAAGCATGCTCGTAAAAGAGGCGATTGAGGAAGCAAAGCGTCTCGGGTGCTACAAGCTCATCGGCACGAGCCGAATGGAGCGCGAAAATGTCCACGCATTTTACGAAAAACTCGGTCTCAAAAAATACGGCTACGAGTTCCGTATAGACCTCTAACAAAAAGCGGGCTAGACCCCGCTTTTTTGTACTGCCCCCACGAATTCAGAATGAAAATGCCCATTAGTCGCAAGCATTTTCGGTAGCGAAATATCGTACGCCCCCCCACCAAAGTCGGTGAGCACGGCCCCCGCTTCCTTTGCGATTAGCACACCCGCTGCGATATCCCACGAGTGAATACCTGACACAATATAAAAATCCATTCTGCCTTCGGCGACAAGACAGAGTTGGTACGCCGAACTTCCAAGTACACGGAACTTCCCAATGTTGGGAATAAGTTTTCCAAAAAATTCTGCCGATTCCCTGCTGTCGGTCCACCCCAGTCCGCCAAACGAAAGCGGAAGTGTGTCAGCTTTAGAAACACCGATGCGCTCTCCGTTTTTAAAGGCACCCTTCCCGCGGAGCGCGGTAAACATCTCATTTGTCTCGGGATTGAAAATGACCCCCGCAAGCGGACCCTCCCTGTCGCAGACCGCGACCGAGATACAGCAAGTCGGCAGTCCGTGTACGAACATTCGTGTGCCGTCAATCGGGTCCAAATACCAGCTATATTTTGCCGTTGGCTTCAAACCGGAGGAAAACTCCTCGCCGATAACGTCGTGGTCGGGAAAGTGCTTTTTGATTTCCGTAACGAGCAGTTTCTCAATCTCGCGGTCGGCGTCCGTCACGACATCGGTCGGACTGCTTTTGGTATACACCACCGGAGGATGCCCGAATGACGCGCGAAAAATCGGTCCGGCCAATTTCACCGCCTCAAGCGCTACCTCCAAAAACTTCTGTGGGTCGTCGGTCATAATGGGGTTCATACTACCATTAACGGCAACCGAAGCAAAAAGGTGACAAGGTTGCCTTGTCATCCACGCGTAGGCGGGGATCCAGAAATGGTAACGAGCTGGTTTCTCTACTACAATTACCCGATGCAACCTACCTCCCCGCTTGAAACGTTGTTTCGGATTGCCGAGCCACAGCGAAAAGCGCTGAAGAAACTGCGCATTAAAACCGTGGAGGATTTGCTCTATCACTTTCCTACTCGCTATGGCGACGTTGCGGAAATGCGCACGATTGGAAGCCTCGCCCAAGGCGAAACGGTCGTAGTCTTCGGTACAATCAGCAAACTTCAGGCGACCAAAGCGTTCCGTAAAAAAATCCCGATGGGCACCGCCGAGCTCAAAGACGATAGCGGAAAAATCCAGATTGTCTGGTTCAATCAACCCTACATCGCAAAAATGATTCCCGAGGGTGCATTGGTGCGTGTAGAAGGACGCGTTTCGCAGCGGCGCCCAAAGCCGTCTGACGCTACACGTTCCACGTCTCACGCTTCACCCTCTTTATATTTCTCAAATCCAAAAATAGAAAAAGTGGAATCGGTTCCGCAAGGTGTTGGAGGGTCACTCTTTGGCGAAGAAGGCGAAGTGCATCACTTGCATCCGGTCTACCCAGAATCGCACGGTGTCACCTCAAACTGGCTCTTCCATCATATTCAAAAGGTAATCGCATCGGGTGCGCTTGATACGCTCGTTGACCCCATTCCTCAAGATATTCTTGAAAAGTACCACCTCCCTTCCCTCAAAACCGCGCTCATTTTTATTCACGCTCCACAAAAAGCAGACGACGCGGTCGTCGCGCGCAAACGCTTTGCCTTTGAAGAAGTCTTTTTCATTCAACTTGAAAAACAAAAAGAGCGTAAGCTCTGGCAGAAAGAAAAATCATTCACCATAGAAAAAGGCGAAGAACATATCGCCGAGTTCACGAAGCGGTTTCCGTTTTCATTTACGAACGCGCAAAATCGCGCAGTGGGTGGTATTCTTGAAGACTTTAGGAGAGGGGTCCCGATGGCGCGTCTCCTTGAAGGCGATGTCGGCAGTGGCAAAACCGCAGTCGCCGCCTCCACCGCCTATGCGGTCATCACCTCACGGCCTAAGGACCAAAACTACGGCACGCTTCAGGTCGCGTATATGGCGCCAACCGAAATCCTTGCGACCCAGCACTTTGAATCATTTATTGAGTACTTCAAACATCTTCCTATCAGCATCGCGCTTATTACCGGAAGCGGGTGCCGTAAATTCCCCTCAAAGGTGAATCCCGAGGGCTGGACCGACATCTCACGAAGCCAGCTCTTGAAATGGACAAAAAATGGTGAAATTGCCGTGCTCATCGGTACCCATGCGCTCATACAAAAATCAGTACAGTTCAAACACCTCGCGTTTGCGATTATAGATGAACAGCACCGCTTTGGAGTGAACCAGCGTAAAGCCCTTGTCCGCCGAAAAGACGCTGATGAAACGCCGATGAGTGCGGATACAGAGATAGCAAACGAGTCGAACACCGAGCTTCTCTATAAAGACCTTACCTACAGGATCAGAACCGCCATTTTTAAAGTCGCGAACGAGCTTGGACTTGGACACAAAGAAGTAATTTATCAAAAAGCTCTGGCTCAAGAGTTCACGAGCACAAGACTATCTTTCTCACAAGAAAAACAAATACCTATTTATTATCAAAAGAAGAAGGTGGGGACGTACCAACCGGACTTCGTTGTTGAAGACAAAGTCATTGTTGAGTTAAAAGCCCTTCCCTTTACCGGTGCCCGAGAAAAAAAACAGCTATGGGGATACCTCAAAGGTTCTGAATATAAACTGGCTCTCTTGGTAAACTTCAGCCCCGAAAGGGTGGATATACAACGCGTGATTTACGAAACGGCGCGATTATCTGCGTCTCATCCGCGTGCATCCGCGTGTTATCCGCATTTGTTGAGTATGACGGCAACACCTATCCCCCGAACACTCGCGCTCACTGTTTACGGCGACCTTGACCTTACCGTGCTTGATGAACTCCCCCCGGGCCGAAAACCGATTATCACCGAGCCCGTCGCCCCGCAAGACCGCACGGCGACCTACGAAAAAATACGAAAAGAACTCAAAGCAGGTCGGCAGTGCTACATCATCACTCCTCGTATTGACGAACCGGACCCCGACAAAGAGTTCGCAGTGCTCGCCAAGTCGGCAAAGGCAGAAGCAAAGCATCTCAAAGAGAAAGTCTTCCCCGAATTTGAGATTGGCGTGATGCACAGCAAGCTCAAGGATACGGAAAAGGAGCGCGTGATGAATGCATTTAAGAACGGAAAAATAGACATCCTCGTGTCCACCTCGGTTGTGGAGGTCGGCGTGAATGTCCCAAACGCGACGGTGATTATCATTGAAGGCGCGGAGCGCTTCGGTCTTTCCCAACTCCACCAACTTCGTGGTCGCGTACTCCGAAGTTCACATCAAGCGTACTGCTACGTCTTCACCGAAAGCACGGGAGCGAAGACTTTGGACCGCTTAAAAGCGCTTCAGACGGCCAAGAACGGCTTTGAGCTCGCGGAGTACGACCTCAAGTTTCGCGGAGCAGGACAGCTTTCCGGCTCAAGGCAGTGGGGCGTTTCCGACGTCGCGATGGAGGCGCTCCAAAATCTCAAAATGGTGGAAGCCGCCCGCGCCGAAGCGAGGCGTCTCCTTGAGGAAGACGAAACCCTCTCCCTCTACCCCCTGCTCACCGAGCACCTCACCTCCCGCAAACAAGACGAAATCCATTTTGAGTAACACCTCTTTATTTTACCCTCCCCTCTTATCCTCCCTAACAAGGGAGGTGTTCGAATCTGCGAGAACGGAGGGTGTTATCAAGGAGGGGGATCTAAGGGGTGGTAATAGGCTTGACTTTATATAATACCAAAAGTAGTATAATGGTATGAATACAACCTTAACTATCAAAACTGAAAAGAAGCTCCGTAATGACGCCAAACGAACTGCCGACGAGCTCGGTGTCCCACTTACGACGGTGATTAACGCGATGCTACGGCAGTTCGTACGAGAAAAGGAATTGACCGTCTCGGTTGACCCAAAACCCACGAAGGCAAAGCTCGCCCTCTGGGAAAAGATAAGCGCAGAGATGGATAGAGGGATAGACGTAAAATCTTTTAACAACGTAAAAGACCTCATTAAAGATTTACATCTTTCATGATCTTTGCTCGGACAGGAAAGTTCAAGAAAAAAGCGACAAAGTTACCAAAAAAGCTGAAACTCATACTTGAGGAACGGCTTTTACTCTTTGCAAATAAGCCTTTTCACACCTTACTGAACAACCACGCACTCCACGGCTCCCTTCAAAGCTACCGAAGCATCAACATTACCGGCGACTACCGCCTCATCTACGAGGACTACTCCAAGGACACCGTCCGTCTTATTGATATAGACACGCATAGTAACCTGTACGATAATGTAGTCACCTCGATTCCTCCGAAAAAGACGAAATCCATTTTGAGTAACGCGTGTTTAGTCTAATTCTTGAGTTCCATCAAGAATATAATCCGCTTTCAGATGGGGTTGGTGTTCTTCAATGACTTTCTTCTCCTCTGGTAGCCATATTTCTTTCCACTGCATGGAATTATCCACTCCATCCCGACTTACATCTCGAGCTATACCCCGTTCACAGCCAAGCTCCGCCGGACATTCAATCCATATTCGAAAATCATAATGCTTATGCAACAACGGGTGCAGGGTTAATACTCCCTCAATTACGACAATTCCTCCTGGAACTATTTCGTGTCACTCGGCAAGTTTGCCCATCTTTGCATCAAATCGCTGATAGTGTGCCACTGTACCTTTTCGTAAAGGAAGAATAACCTGATTGAGAAGCCGCTCCCTGTCCGCTCCCTGCATTGGGTACGCGAAGTCATCCAGGTGAACGATTGTTACACTAGGCAAGTTTTGTGCAATCTTTTCGGCAAGCGTACTTTTACCCGAACCGCCACGTCCGTCAATAGCAACGAACAAGGTTCTGTCTTCGCGCTTTAGTGAGTAAATATTTTTAGACAGCTCTGTAATTACTTTTCGCATAATTTTGTTCGCCCTCTGTGACTCGAACCAAAACCCGAGGTAGCTGATTAATCTCCGAATGCGCGTGCTAGGACTCGAACCTAGAACCACCCCGATATAAGCGGGACGCTCCACCATTGAGCTACACGCGCGTATTTATACTATAGCGTACTTTTCCCGAATGAACTTTAACCCCATTTTGACGTAATCGTAAAGCTCTCGGCTATAAACTCTAACATGACACGTCCCATGTCCAAAGCCGCTTTTGTAGGTGATGTCGGTAAGGTTTGAATCCTTAATCCACGGCTTATGAAATTGATTCTTTGATATCCCTAGCTCCTTTGTCCAAAAAGTAAGCTCTCCTTTGACATTCATATCCTTATACAAATGCAAGAGGACACGCATCTTCTCTGTAGGAACATTTAGCAAACGAATCCACCGAATGAAGTAGCGAAGTACGGCTGGGTCGGTGTTGGATATCATAACGGTTCCTGGAGATGTTTTTGAACCCTCACCCCAGTACAGAAAAAAACCTCCAATGAGTAACTCCCTCTCACTTAATTTCTTAATATCAGCCTCTATTCTTGAATACGCAATCTGATTCTTCACCTCCCTCTTTCTTTGCATAGTTGCGCGGAAATGTTCAATTCGCCGAGGATTTCTCCCCTGAAGAGCTGTTATCCGTTCAGGGGAAAGTGGATACCTCTCAAGCCAACCACTCAAAGTACTCTTACTCAAACCAAGTTTTTCCTTGATTTGGCTGTAGCTCCAACCCTTCAAGCGTAAGATAACTGCCTCGTTATGGTCTTTTTCTCTCCGTTTCATATATTCGTACTATTGTATCACAATCTATGTGCTGTGATTCTCCAGTTCGTATTCAAAAGTGGATAACTCTTAAAAGACATCCATGCTACTGTGTTGCGAGTTTGAACACCAAGGCAACTTATGCGCGCGAAAAGTTCGAAGAACGTGAAAGAGTACAATCCCGCCATTCTCCACATTGCCAGACAAGCAATGGAGCAGAACTTGCTCCGAGCACTTTATGCCGCGGGAATGTCGTCTATCTATCTGCCAAGTGAGCACTTCGAAGCTGAAGTGAAAAGAATCTATCCGATAATCGTACGGGCGATGAAGGCGGAGTTCAAAAAACGCAAGATGCCTTTTAACGAACATCAGGTAACACTGGTGCCCATGGAAGGCTCAGTCCAAATCGATGTTTGCTACTAAGCAGAATTTTTTGTTCTTTCAGGATACCGCCAGCCGCTTCCCTCCGAGCGGCTTTTATTTTGGGAATTGAGGGTTTGGGTATTGTTTAGAAATTAGAAATTAGAAATTCCAAAAGTAGTCTTCTACTTTTGGTGTTCAATATCCTTCTTCTTTTTCGGCATAATGCCGAAGGCGATGATGATTTTTTCGTATTCATCCTGCTCAAGCGTCTCCACTTCTATAAGTTTGAGAGCAATCGCATCAAGCGCGGGGCGGTGCTTTACGAGTATCTCCTCGGCGCGTTTGTAGGCTTCAGTCACAATTTTGGATACTTCTACGTCAATCGCGTCCCCTACTTTCTGGGAGTATTCCTTCTCTTCGTGCACACCTCGGTTACCAATCCTGCCGAGGAGTGTCTCAAAGGCAATAGGGCCGAGCTTGTCCGACATTCCATACTTTGTCACCATATCGCGAGCGAGTGCACTGACCACCTGCAAATCATTTGACGGCCCCGTCGTGATGTCACCAAAGAGCATCATCTCGGTAATGTATCCGCCAAGTGTCACTGCTATATCATCGAGGAATTCCTTGCGTGACTGAAGCTTCCTGTCTTCAAGCGGGAGCTTCAAGGTGTATCCCGCCGCGCGACCACGCGAGATGATAGAGACCTTGTGTACCGGGTCGGCATACGGAAGCACCGAGGAAATGAGCGCATGTCCGGCTTCATGATAGGCGGTGATTTTCTTTTCGGCTTCCGAAAGGAGGTGGCTCTTGCGTTCGGGACCAAGCATCACCTTTTCAATGGAACGGATAAGGTCAAACTGCGCGACCTTCACTCGCTCCTCTCGAGCCGCGAGAATGGCCGCTTCATTCACAATGGAGTGCAGGTCCGCTCCCGAAAATCCGGGAGTTCGCTCGGCAACCACCTTGAGATTTACATCCTCGGCGAGTTGTTTCTTCGTTGCGTGTACCGCGAGAATCGCCTCACGGTCGGCACGGTCAGGAAGGTCCACGGTGACACGACGGTCAAATCGCCCAGGGCGCACGAGCGCGGAATCAAGCACATCACTTCGGTTGGTCGCCGCCATCACAATCACCTTGTCGTGTTGTTCAAATCCGTCCATCTCCACAAGTATCTGGTTGAGGGTTTGCTCGCGTTCGTCATTACCTCCGCCCATTCCCCCACCCCGCACTCTTCCAACCGCGTCTATTTCGTCAATGAAGATAATGGAAGGCGCCGCTTGCTTCGCCATCTTAAACAAATCACGCACGCGCGAAGCACCGACACCCACGAACATTTCCACAAACTCGGAAGCAGCGATAGAAAAGAACGGCACACCCGCCTCACCCGCGACCGCGCGCGCAAGCAAGGTCTTCCCGGTTCCCGCCGCGCCCATCAGAAGCACGCCTTTCGGTATCTGGGCTCCAATATCCAAAAACTTTTTCGGATTCTTGAGGAAATCAACAATTTCCGAAAGTTCCTGTTTCGCCTCCTTCACGCCTGCGACATCTTTGAAAGTAACCTTTTGCTTTTTGTCGGTGGGGAAAATAATGCGCGGTTTTGACTGCCCAAAGCTAAACGCTTGCATACCCGCGCCTCGCACCTGCCGAGTGAGGAACCACACGAGGATAAGAATGAATATGAGCGGAATGATAAATGGGGCAAGATTCAAGAACCAATAGGTAAATCCTCCTTCTTTTTCCACGGAGATTTTTACGACCTGGAGTTTGTCGGTCGGCACGCCATAATTCTTGAGTGTTTCCGAAAGCGAAGCCCCCGGCTCCTTCTGCGACGTCTTCTCTATATTCCCTTTTCCGTACACTACGGTAAGTATTTCTCCTGCGATTTTTATTTCCGAGACATCTCCGCGTACCACGTCCCCCGCGACTTCCGAAATGGGAATTTCGGATGTCTTCGCGCGATTGTCCGCGATAAACGAGTACACCGTCATCAGCACGAGAAAGATAAAGAGCATTCCCGTCGCGTTGTTTACAAACTCCCTCCACGGTTTTTGCGGAGGCGTGTTTTTGCCCTGCGGTTCTTTCGGAGAAAATGACTTGAGCACTTTCTTCCCTTTTTCTTTCGCCTCTTTCATATTGTCTTTGAGTGGAGCCATCCCATTAGAAATTAGAGAAATAAAGTATAAGGCTTTTGTAGGTCGTCCCGCTGACACAAAACTTTGCACACATTCCACCACGTGTGGACTTTCTCACGGGACAAGTAGTCAGACGATTCTATCGCATTTTGGCTGTTTTGAAAACCCAGTCGTTGTAGCTAGTAATCGGCATGGCGTGAAGCGCCAGATTGCATCAATGCCGATTTTCACTACTGGGAAAAGAAAAAGCTCCACCTTATTAGGGTGGAGCGCGAGAAGCCTCACAGGGCTTCAAACTGAACTTCCGCTGGGGAGGGAACCTTACTGGTCCCTGCCTTCGTTCTCAATTTCGTCTTGGTCGGCCATGTTCTGCCGGCCGTCAAGGAGTTTTATGACAATTGCCAAGATGACGGCAAACACCACTAACGCTACAAACGACACCTTGAAGAGCATACGATTCCTTTCATTTTGTTAACCATAATCTACCACATCTGCTTTATAAGGTGAAGTGTTTTTGCTACTATGTGCACATGCTTATCGACAATCGCAAAGCACACTTCAATTACGAATTCCTGGAAACGTTCAATGTCGGCATTGAGCTTTTTGGGCATGAAGTGAAATCGCTTCGCGCGAAGCTCGGCTCCCTTGAGGGTGCGCACGTCATCGTCCGTGGGGGTGAGGCTTTTCTCGTTGGGGCGTACATTCCCGCGTATCAGCCTAAGAACGCCCCTAAGGGCTTTGACGAGAGGCGCAACCGAAAACTCCTGCTCACCCGAAAAGAGATTCATGACCTTTTGCAGAGCGAGTCCAAAAAGGGATTGACAATTGTCCCTATTTCAGTGTACAATAAAGGGCGAAAAATCAAGGTGGATATCGCCATCGCGCGAGGCAAAAAGAAGTTTGATAAGCGCGAGACCATCAAGAAACGAGAGGTGGAACGCGACATCCGCCGTGAAATGCACGGATAGTGTTTGTACATTGAAAAAACTAGTCTGCCGTTCACCTTCAGTCCATGAAGTATCATTTATTCTTCCCATAATTCATACTTCCCACCCGAACGACTGGAATCGTTCAGTCGGGCGGGCATAATTCCTACTTCATAGCTTGAGGGGGGATGACAGGCATAGACATATGGTCTCCTTCTTTTCGCGCATTGTGGAACTCCAGTACTTCCTTAAACTGCTGGAACAATTAAGTGCAAAAACCTTAATTTCAAAGGCCAAGGACATTGTTTCGCCGTATTTCGGCGGACATAACCTCGCTTTCGCTTACGCTTCGGCGTAGGTGACGCTTGTCTTCCCGACGTCCGATAGGGAACATCAGGTGTTATATATTCGGAATCGAGTGTGCGCTCTTCTCGGCTCACACTTTAACTTCAGAGAATCGGCAGCAGGACGCTTCTGTTATTCTTTTAGTCTTGATGTTTAAAACCCGCAAGGGTAAAGAGTGACTAGACAATGTAGAACCGGAAAAAAGAATCATGTGCACGGGAGTTCAATTCTCCCCTTCTCCACATTTTAAAAATCAGTTCCGCCTCTTGGCGGGGCGATTTTTATTATGTGGAGAAGGAGCAACGTGCCTGCGTACGTTGCGTGGAGAATTGAAAAGCGGAGCGTTACCGAGCCAGCGGGCAAGGTCGCGAGATAGGGTCGTACGGCTGTTTAAGCGACGGCTTAAACAGAACGCCTGACCAAAAGTGTACTCACGGTTCTCCCTTTCTGAAAACCAAGACAGGCCATCCCAAAGGATGGCTTGTCTGTGCGTTAGAGAAGATTCAAAACAACTTCTTACCTTTAACTGTAAAAGGTCTATTTCTCGTATTGTTTATCGACACCAAATATTTCGGATCTAATTTTGCTATATCTGGCTACAAGCTGTCCATAGAGTATGGGGTCATCTTCTCCAAAGTCATCTAGGCGTTCTACAAGTTTATTGTGTGTAAGATCAAATATTTCCTCTACCGAACTTTTTGTTGCAGTATTGTACTGGACAAATTGCGCATAGCAAGACCCATTTTGTTTTACGAATTTACTCTGTACTACTTGTGAGGACAGATAATCAGTTTCTATACTCTTTGCATACTTTGTAGCTCTTTCAGCACAATCAGAATTAATTTTATATAACTCAGATTGCGAAATGCCATTAGTTTCATAGTAAAGAACCCCTGATACTGCCAGGATTAATAAAAATGTAAGCTTAAACCAATTTTCTTTAAACCAACTCATTTTTATGATTGTTTAATCTTTCCATGACAGTACTTGAATTTCTTTCCAGAACCACAGGGGCATTTCATCTTAGATTCTAGAAATTCATTATTAGATTTTATCCTCTCAACGTAATCGTGAGACTCGCAAGGAGGCATGCAAAAGGACATCTTAGTATTTCCATCCTTGTGAGTAATTGAGAAATCTCCCATAGAAATAATATCCATTCCGATAAGCAGATCAGCTCCGTGCAAATCTCCTTCTGTTACATTTACACCTTGAATGCCCACATTCATTGGGAGATGAATATTTACCAAATATGTGTTAGGGTCGCTTTACCCTTTGCCGTATACACATCAGTGAGACCGGTAGGTTTAAGGCCTAGAGCATCAACAACTTTTTTGTTATTACAGTTCCTGTAGCCCCTGTATCCCAAACACCTTCAAAAGATTTTATGCTCAAATCTTTTTGAACAGCTGGGTCACCTACAAACGGCATAGACACACCTACAGTAGATTTCAAAACCCTCAAAAGACCGCCCTTACTATTTAACGTAAGCGCATGTTTATGGGTCATATTGAAACGCGGGAATAGAATGTTTGAGAGTGACTACTTTCTCCTTCCTCCACTCTCTGCAACAAAAATGAGCCGAGCTTGTATTCTTTTTGAGCACTTTGATACGCTTCTATTTCTGTATCGTATGCACTCTTAACTTCTTCGTCTTTTATCACGACAAATTTACCTTTGTATTTACTTACAAGGTCTCTTTGATTTTTCTTGTAAAACTCGAACTCTTTTTTTAGTCCTGTACTCATATATAAAGCCACACTTTAAATAACCTCCTAAGTCCCCTAAATACTAGCAAAATCAGTCTCTTCTGTATACTTCCAAGGTCGTTGTCGATATTTCAAGGATTTTAGGTGGATAGGTGGCTCAAGCTTCAAGATAAATTGACAGGAAAGTCAAGGTATGCTACCATCTCTTCAACAAAGTCGCGTGTAGAAAAGAGTCGATTCACAACATAAGCTTTGTCTTTATCACTAGAAGCCAAATATGACCGGTACAATCAAGAAATTGACTGACAAGGGTTTTGGATTCATCACCGCCGAAGGCTTGCAGAAAGACTTGTTCTTTCACAGCAAGGCTCTCGTAGGTGTGCAATTCAGCGATCTCCAGGAAGGAGATAAGGTTTCTTTCGAGACTGAAGAGTCTCCGAAAGGAATGAACGCCGTAAACGTACAGCGCGCATAACCTCATTCAAAACACCCCCGCCTCACGGCGGGGGTGTTTTGTTTTGCAATGCGACATTGTATAGTACGCGCATGACGGTAAAAAAACCGAGAAATGAAATTAAGAAACTCACGGAGCGACTGCGCGAGGTGACTTACCTTGGCACGGCCATCGCGGTACTGCAGTGGGACCAGGAGGTCACGATGCCGAAGAAAGGGGCGGACGCGCGGGCACACACCATTTCCCTCCTCGCGGGACTGGTCCACAACAAGTTCCTTGAAATTGACCACGACGGACTGCTTTCCGGACTCAAGAAGAAGCTGGACCCCAGTACCAGAGCGAAGCACGGTACGGGGCACAGCGCCAGAAAACTCTCCCCCGCCGAAGCGACCATCGTCCGCGAAACGTGGCGAAGCTTTTCGCGTGAGCGGAAACTCCCCGAAACATTCGTGAAAGAGATGGCCGAGCTTGCGTCAAAATCCCAAAGTGTATGGGCCGAGGCGCGCGAGGAAAATAACTTTGCAAAGTTTGCCCCCTATCTTGAAAGAATGGTGGAAAAGAAACGCGAAGAAGCGAAGCTCATCGGCTTTGAGGGCTCGCCCTACGACGCCCTTCTTGATAGCTATGAGCCGGGTATGACCGCCTCCGAGGTAGAGCGAATTTTTACCGACCTCAAGGCCTTCCTTGTTCCCTTTCTCGCCCGCATCAAGAAGGCTCGTCAGCCACAACAGATGAAATCGGCACAGGTCCCGATTGAGAAACAGGTAGGGCTTAGCAAGAAAATCGCAACGGCGATGGGCTACGATTTTGACGCCGGTCGCATAGACGTGTCCGCGCACCCCTTTACCACAAGCTTCCACCCGCACGACGTACGCATCACGACCCGCTACAATCCAAAAAATATTCTGGAATCTATCTTCCCCACGATGCACGAAGGTGGACACGCACTCTATGAACAAGGGCTCCCCCACGAACACTTCGGGACCCCGCTTGCAGACGCGACCTCACTCGGCATTCACGAATCCCAGTCGCGCCTCTGGGAAAATATGGTCGGCAAGAGTCTCCCGTTTTGGAAACACTGGTACCCGAAATTGCAAAAAGAATTTCCCGGCGTCTTCACCGCTCCGCTCGCTCATTTCTACGCTTCGGTAAACACCGTGAAGCCCACACTCATCCGCGTGGAAGCGGACGAAGTCACCTACAACCTGCACATCATCATCCGCTTTGAACTTGAGAAGGCGCTTCTGGAGGGAACCATTGAAGTGAAAGACCTTCCGAAACTGTGGAGCGATCGGTACAAAGAGTACCTCGGTATCACCCCGAAGAGCGACAAAGAAGGAGTCCTCCAGGACGTGCACTGGTCTACCGGCTACATTGGCTACTTCCCCACCTACACACTCGGCAATCTTTACAGCGCACAATTTTGGAACACCGCGAAACGAGAGATACCCGACCTTGAAAAGAAAATCGCGAAGGGAGACCTACAGACCCTTCGCGAATGGCTCCGCACGCAGATTCACGGACACGGGAAGTCCTACACCGCCGAAGAACTTGCACAGAGAATAACCGGTGAAAAACTTAACCCCGACCATTTCTCAAACTATCTCAAAGAAAAATACGAGAAAATCTACAAGTAAGAGCCGACTATCCGAACGTAAAGGTAAACGCCTTAAGTCCTGCTTTGGGGATTTTGATTTGTAGCGTATGTGCTTCGGGACCTTGGTTCTGGATGAGCTTGTAGAGCCGGTCTTCTTTGATATGCACCGTGCCGTCTAGTCCCACGTCTTCTCCGCCACAGAACCCCGCATCTTTGCAGTTGACTGCGCCCTTCCCTCGCACGAGCTTTCCATCCTGATAGATTTCCACATCTATCCCCGTTTCGGAACTGGCGACAAAATACACCTCTTTCGCCTGATACCGAAAGGTAATGGTCGCACTTCCTGTCGTATTTTCGGCATACTCGGGAAGCATATTCCATCCGCCACCAAGATAGAGCCGATTAGGAGTAACCTCTCCAGGGGCCAAGAATGTCTGCACACCAACACGTCCCTTCTCACCATTCGCAAGATACTCATTTCGGTTCGCACCAAAGTACGTTTCAGGGCTCTCTGCGTGCGGTACCAGCATCTCCTTCGTCACTGGCATATCCGCCAACGTGTTCTCGCCAAGACGCACCGCTCGTTCGGCGAGCGCCTTTTGAATGTCCCGCTCGGTTTCTTCATAGCCCCCTTCTCCGATATGGTCGGCGACAATAAAGCCATCAATATCAATGAGGTAGTGGCGGGGCCAGTACTGATTTTTGTACGCGTGCCACGTTGAATAGTCGTTATCAAGCACCACCGGATACTTGATACCGAATTTCTTTACCGCCGACAGCACATTGTCGTAATTTTTTTCAAACTCAAATTCCGGCGTGTGCAGTCCGATAATCACGAGTCCCTTGTCGCCGTATTTTTCCTCCCACGAATTAAGGTACGGAATGGTGCGCTGACAGTTGATACATGAGTAGGTCCAGATATCGAGCAGAATGACTTTCTTTCCGATAAGCTCGCCGATAGTGAGGGGTGCCTGCACTGAGCCTTCTTGTCCTGAGTCTGTCGAAGGAGTCGAAGTGTTGATGAAGCCGTCGGGAGTCGTGATTTCTTTGGCACGTTCATATTTCGCCTCTTTTTCCTTGAGGTCCAGTGCCGATAGTGCCACTGTTCCCCCTTTTGCATCACCCTCTTCTGCGGAAGTAGTTGGTACCGCAACTATAGGGGCCGACTCACTCGTAGTTCCTGGAGAGACCTTTCCACTATCAAGATAGATAATCGCGCCGACAATCAAAGCGACCGCGATGAGTAGTGCGCCGATATTTTTGGTGTGCATAGTTACTTGAGTAAAAAGCGGTTAAGCAGTTCAAAATTCGCGATACGACTAAGGTTCTGGGTGAAGATAAGAATGCCGAGTACAATCAAGAGAATGCCAAACAGTTTGTTGATGTACACAAACGTCTTTTCGTACCGTTCAATAAACCGACTCGCCTGCCCCGCGAAAAAGCCAATTACGAGAAACGGAAGCCCGATTCCGAGCGCGTACGACAACAAGAGTATGAACGCCGAACCAGGCGCGCTGGTGGCGAGTCCAAGTATCGCGCCGAGTGCTGCTCCGACGCACGGTGTCCACCCCGCCGCAAACGAAAGTCCGAACAGGAACGAGGTGACATAGCGAGAATGGAGCCCTGTCTTCACCTTAAACGTATGTGGCCGTTCCAGAAACTCTATCTTCAGAAGACCGGTGAGATACAGACCAAACACAATGACAAGTACTCCCCCAATTCGTGAAAGCCATATCTGCACACTATAGGCAAAACTCAAGAGCAGCGAATTGAGGAGTACTCCGAGCAGTGCAAACACAAGCGAAAATCCAAGCACGAAGAAAACGCTGTTCAGGAATATTTCCCGCCTTTTCCCCTCCGCTTCCTCAAGTGAGCTCCCCGCAAGGTACGCCAAAAACCCGGGGATAATCGGGAGAACGCACGGTGCCAAAAATGACACCAACCCTGCGACAAACGCCACCCAAACAGTGATGTGTACCATAGACGAAAGCCATTATACCAGATTGTCCTCTATAGAGGGTGTACTTTCTCCCTTTAAAATGCTATAAATAGGGCCACACCTAATCCTTTTTGAATGGCGACACCGCGAACAAGAATAAATCATCAAATACGCGCTCCCGAGCTTCGGGTCATTGGACCCCAGGGCGAGAACGTTGGAGTCATTACCCGGGAGGAAGCGCTTAGCAAAGCCACGGAAGCTGGTTTTGATTTGATTGAGATTTCCCCGAATGCGGTACCTCCGGTTGCAAAAATCATGGATTATGGTAAGTTTCAGTACGCTGAAAACAAGAAACAGAAGGTTGCCAAGGCCAAAGTCCACACCGTAGAGGTCAAGACTATCCAGGTAAAGATTGGCACCAGCGAACACGATTTGGAGCTCAAAGCAAAGCGCGTAGCCGAATGGCTCACCGAGGGAAATCGGGTAAAAATTGACCTTTTCCTCGCGGGTAGAGCCAAGTATATGGAGTTCAAGTTCCTTCAGGAACGCTTGGAACGAATATTGAAGCTCATCCCGGTCGCCTACAAAATCGCCGACCCGGTCAAAAAAGGACCGAAAGGACTGACGATAATAATAGAAAAAAGTTAAGAATTTAACTTCCAGCGAACGATAGAGAGCGAAACTTCCCAACTTACAACTTCTAAACTTATATGAAGACCAACAAATCATTTACCAAACGCCTCAAGGTTACCAAGAACGGTAAGATTTTGATGCGCGGAAAGGGACAGAACCACTTCAACTCCAAGGCGCGTCGTCGCACACAGCTTGGAAAAAAGCGTATGGTCCGTTTGCATATGAAGCAGGGAGATATCGCCAGATTTCTTCCGTAAAGAAATCTGGAAACATCAAGCACCAAGAAACAATAATCAAAAAGAAGACTGATGGTTGCGTTTGGTGATTGATGGTTGAAAATTGTTTGGTTATTGGTGTTTGGTTATTGATTATTTAAAAACATGTCCCGAGTCAAAAAAGCAGTACACGCCCTAAAGTTCCGAAAGTCCTTGCTCAAAAAGACCAAGGGTTATCGCCATGGCCGTTCCACCAAGGAGCGTATGGCATGGGATGCCTTTGTGCACGCCGGTAAATATTCTTTCAACCACCGCAAAGACAAGAAGGGTGACTTCCGCGCGCTTTGGAACATCCGCATCAATGCCGCCTCTCGCCCACTCGGGATTTCCTACAGCAAACTTATTCACGCCCTCAAGGTAAAAGGCGTCACAATTGACCGCAAAATCCTCGCCACTCTGGCCAAGGATGAACCCAAGACCTTTGAACGAGTGGTCTCGCAAGTCAAAAGCGTTTAGCGTAGAGCGGTTAGCGTTTAGTAAAAGACAAAAAGGCCCCAGTAATGGGTGCTTTTTTGTTGCACAGCGAGTATTGACATATTTATATAAATATTATATAATTCACTCCCGTTCTTTGACACATTCCTACGCATGCGTGTAGCTATACAAGGGCCTTAGTGGGCCTTGGTGTAGCTACACTCAAAACGAGCGTAGTGAGAAAACAATGGGGGCGCCACCTTACGGCGTATGCAAATGAAAATCGAAAACGTCCTTCTGTCGGTGTTGGTGTTCATGACAAATATCGTCATCAACGCCCAAACTGCCAATTCCGGCGGAGGGGGTGGAGGAGGTTCCATAAACCCATACTACCCTACGCGCATTCAATACCCAGGCGTATCTGATAGACCAGCGGTTGGAGAAGTGGTTCTCATAAATATTGAGACCTGGACAAAAAAGGAGGCTCTTGAGGAGCGAGCTTTCACGCTCTTCCTTTCGTGGAGAGACTCACGCCAACAGAATCATCCACTTTGGGTTGGACTCCACACTGAAAGGCGTCGTATTATTGAATGGGAGGTTCCCTCGGATCCGAGTGTAACCCTCGTCCTTGAGGTGGTTAAATCGGACACTATGGTGGACAAAAACCTTGTCCAATCCACCGTGGTAGACAGACATGCTGTCCGACTCACCATCGTCCCTGAACCTACGAGGATTATCGGGGACCTGAACAATGACGGGAGAGTCGACAACCTCGGAGACATGGTCACCTTGGACCTTTTGATGGCATTTCCTCACGTGAACAACGGCGAGCAGGCACACTGGACGGAAAACCAGCTGTTCAAGGCCGACCTCAACCTCGACGGACAGGTGGACAATGCGGATGAAGAAATCCTCGCGGACTATATTGCCCCCGCTCCTGGAGTCCAAAAAGGGAGTTTGCCACTCGGAGATGTTTCCATGGACGGAAAAATCACGGGGCTGGATATTGTCTTGATCCGAAAGCACATTCTGGGAATTCGGTTATTGCCAAATCCACGGATGGCAGATGTTAATCGGGACGGTATCGTTGATAACGAGGATATCCGCTTGATTAGGCGATACATCCTCAACTATTGGCAACACCGTAACTTCTAGTTGCGAATAGCGCAAGGGCTCACGTTCGATTCAATTCGACCGTGAGCCTCTTTTTTTATCCTTTTTCAGTCATTCTCTCTTCCCCAAAAGCTAACACCTAGAACCTAACAGCTTCTTCATAACTCTATCTCTACACTCTCCCCTGCTTCGGGGACATGCGTATGTATACCGACATAGTCGTGAATGCGTTGGGCGAGAAAGAGCGCGGATTTAGGTTCGCCCATCACCACGAAAATCTTTTCAAAACTGTCCGCCCCAGCGGATGCAAACTCTATAAGGTGGTCGCTGTCCTTGTGCGAAGAGTAGCCGGTAATCGTTTCAATGTGAGCCCGCACCTTCACCTTTTCATGCTTAATCGTAAGGTCCTTTACTCCTTCCTGTATATGCCGTCCAAGGCCTCCAATCGCCTGATAACCGATAAAGAGGATGGTGTTTGTGGGGTCGCCGAGGTAGCGCCGTTCGTGGTCAAGGATACGCCCGCCCGCGGACATTCCCGACCCGGCGATAATAATCTTAGGGCTTGGTGTCCGTATGATTTCGGACGACGCCTGCGTGTCCATCGTGATGCGCAGGTTGGGGAATGAGAAAATATCGTCGCCTTTCTTGAGGCGTGCCTGCGCTTCGTCGTTGAAGAAGCTCGTATAGTGCCGGTACACATCCGTCACCTTAATCGCAAGCGGAGAGTCCAGAAAAACGGGAACTTTGGGAATCTTTCCCTGCGCCAAGAGGTCGTCCATTTCATACAAAAGCACCTGCGTTTTCTCCAGCGAAAAACACGGAATAAGGAGCACACCGCCACGCGCAACCGAAGCCGAAATAACCTCGGCGAGCCGTTCCTTGCGCCTCTCGCCTCCTTCGTGATTGCGGTCGCCGTAGACGCTCTCCATCACCATATAGGTCGCATCTGTAATTGTCTCGGCGGGCCGGAGGAGGGGCGTCGGGGTATTACCGAGGTCTCCGGTAAAGACGATACTTCGCTCACCTCCTTGCAGGCGTATCTGCATCATTGAGGAGCCAAGGATATGCCCGCTGTCTTTCATTACCACTTCAAACTCTCCCACCTGAAATGGAGTGTGATACTCCCGTGTCTCCCAAAGAGAGAAAGACTGCTCAATATCTTTTTCGTCATACCAGGGCTCTTCGCCTTGCGGAAGTTCCGAGCGGAGCACCGAAAAGGCGTCGGGAAGCATCAGTCGCGAAAGGTCCAGGGTCTGCGGCGTGCTGATGATTTTCCCGTGGAAGCCATCACGCACGAGCTTCGGGATACGCCCAATGTGGTCAATGTGCGCGTGGGTAACCAAAAGAAAGTCTATAGACGCGGGGTCGTAGGCAAACGGCTCTTTGTTGAGGTCAGAGGCAAACTTCTCACCTTGTACCAAACCACAGTCCACGAGAAGCTTCGTGTGCTCTCCCGCGAGCAGGAAGTTGGCTCCTGTCACGCTCCCCACCCCGCCATAAAATGAGAGGGTGGCTTTCATGTGAGTGAAGGAGAGGTGCGAATCAAACGGCGTAAAAGAAAGTAGGAAACCACACCACCGAGCACATCTGAAGCGACATCCATTGAAGTATCAAGCCAGTACCCTTCAGGGCTCCAGGTGAGGTTTAGTACCCGCTCAAACACCTCCCACCCGACACCGATGACAAACGCACTGAGCACCGTATACCAAAAAAGTGTGAGGGGCTTCGGCAGTGAATGCGACCCCATATATCCCGAAAAGTACCACATCCAGATGGAGAGGAGTGACACAAACATCCCGCCAAAAAAGTGCGGGAAATTATCAAACCACGACAGTCTCCAGTACAAAAAATAGGCAAAGGCAAGACCGTGGAGCAGGGCGACCAGTAGTACCAAAACCGCAAGAATGTGTAAAAGACGAGTGCGTAACATACCCCTAAGTATAAAGCACAAAGCACAGTATCCAAAGACCAAACGAACTCCACAAAACACAGTTCACAAAAAGCCAAATTAATTCAAAGGGTTCGTGTCGGTGCTTTGGAAACGTTTGTGTTTTGCTTGCCCCGTAGCAGAGCCTTGCTCTGCTATTCGGGGTTTGGATAGTGGGCTGTCTGTGCTTTGTGCTTTCCACTAAAAAATCCGCTGACGCGGATTCTTTAGTGGTTACTCGGATGTTCCCTAGAACGAATCCAGGTGGGTGTTCTCAACTGCATATAAGGGAACCAGTGAAGGCTCTCCAGTGTGCAATGATTCGAACTCCCTAAAAATTGTTATAGAGGTAACATCACGGGTAACCGTAGTAACTGTAACATGTAACCAGTAACGGGAACAAGGGAAACTGAAACTTGGTCTTTGTCCCAGTTACCTGTCCCAGTCATAAGTTCCCGTTTCTGACGCAACCAATCCGCCACCCACATGGGGTTGGCGGACGGTTTTGAAGTCTCCTAGCAAGAAACGGAGCGCGTATATTTATTCTTATCCCGCACCGTTACCCAGTGGGTAAACGTGTAGCAAAGGATGTTGTGTAAGACTTTTTAGGCTCCCTTACCAGGAAACAGTACCTACAGTATACGTCTCTCTTTCAGTAACCCGAGACGAAAAGTTGATATCCTGTTTATAAGTAGTGGAAATGGCCTTAAAAACAACCGCGACACCTTACGTCCTGTTGTGGATAACTTTGGGAGAAAAACTTGACACCTTCTGACTCTTCGTATTTGTACTATTAGTTTCATTAGTACCCATTAGCCCGCCCGTACCGAATCGGTACGATTCGGGCGGGTAATTGGTATCTGCTATTCCAGAAGCCCGTCCAAATTGACATCATAGAGAATCTGCTCCTGTACAAGGCGGTAGTTTACGAGCTCCTCTGGCTTGAACCAGTGTTTGATTTCGTTGTTTGCTTCGTCCACCGAGCCTGATGCGTGAATGAGGTTGCGTACTGCCCTACCGTCGGTATCGGCCATCTGATAGGAGTCAACCACAAAATCTCCTCGAATGGTGCCTACGTCAGAGGTGAGGGGTTCCGTTCCACCGGTTACCTTCCTCACAATCTTAACCGCGTGCGCTCCCTGCCACACCATCGCGACGACGGGACCACTAGTCAAATATTTCTGAAGCGCGTCAATCACTTTGTCGCCAAGAACAAGTGGGTCCATAGACGGAGGCGTGAGTCCTTTCTTCTGGTACGCCTCTATGGACTTCTCGCCGACAATGCGCTTCCAGTTCGGGTCAAGATTGTAGTGGGTCTTGATGTGCGAAGCGGTCGGCACAAGAAGCTTCATACCGACGAGCTTGAGGCCAAGGCGCTCATAGCGCTTGATGATTTCACCCGCCAGCGTCCTTTGAAGTCCGTCCGGCTTAATAACGACGAGTGTGCGTTCTGATTTGATATGACTCATAAAATAAAAGATACCAATATACCCGCCCGAATCGTACCGATTCGGTACGGGCGGGCTAATGGGTACGAATGATACTAATAGATACGAATAAGAAAAAGATAGGAGTATCCTAGCAAATTAAACACCGAAAAGCTAATTGCATTTTTAAAATTTAAAGAGTGCTCTTAATTTTCTATCCACTTCGTTAAGTACAGATGTCTCTGCCGTGCCGAGCTCACCAAGTATCGTCTTCCTTTGGAGTGTAGCCAGATGGTCAAGCTTAATCGTCGAGTTGATAATAAGTCCGTTCTTTTTTGAAGAGAGAAGAGGGACATCAAACGGATAGACATCCTTTTGTGGCACCGATGTGATAAAGGCAACAATGCAGTTCTCCCCTTTCAAAGAATCGTGAAGCACAAGCGCAGGTCGCACTTTCTGACCGGAAAGGTTCGTGAACGGAAACGGCACAAGTACGATAAGCCCTTTACGCATAGCGTTTCTTCAGATTCGCGAGTGAGTACAGATCAGGTTCATCTTTCAAAAAATCAAAACTTTTTGAATAGGCATTGATATTGGTTATGTCATTTACGACCGCATTATACATTTCGGGAAATTTGAGCACGACAACATCGATTGAGTTACGTCGCCCCACGCCAAACACTTCGCCGTGATACTTCACACGGTCAATAATTGACTTGATGTGCTTCCGAGCATTGGTTGTCGTAACGATTTTCATATGTACATAGTGTACATTATCACCTAAAAAATACAAGGCCAACGATTGTTAGTTTTTCGAAAACGGCGCGTTATATTTGTTCCATTTCAAGATACGTCAAAACCGCATCGCGAGTATTTACAATCGCTTCGCGTTCAGTGCTCCCTTGGCTATGGCACCCGGGTAAAGCTGGTACATGGGTATCGTAGCCGTATTTGGTCTTTTTGATAGCGACAATATATTTCATACATTCATCCTAACAAATATCGACTCAAAAGCCGACCAGTACTTTTTACCCTTTCTACTAACTCTTTCCTGTTCCAGTTCCTCGTTACCTGTCACCGGTCACCGGTCACTTGTTACTTCTTGTATTTCGCCATAATCTCGGCCTCCACCTCTTCTTTGGGGCGACCGAATTTGAGATAAGAAAGTTCTTTGAGTTTTTCGATGTTCTCGCGGTTCCCTTCTGCGAGCGGGAGCGTCTCAAGTGAGAAGGGCTTCACCGGCCGGCCGTTTACGAGGAGCTTCATATAGGCGTTACGGTTGTCGAGGTTAATGAGGTCCTGCTCGGTGAAGACCGGCTCGAGCTGTTTGGCGAGGAACTCGGCGTCCTCCGCGCCAACTCTAAACATCGCCATAGAGCCGACGTTACCGAACACGCTGTCTTTGATTTTCTCATCAAGCTGTTTGATGAACTGGTGTGCGATAATGAGCGCGAGTTTGTACTTTCGCGCTTCGGAGAGAATCGAGGAAATTGATGGCGTGGTGACGTTTTGGAACTCATCAATGTAGAGATAGAACGGGGGCATATCCTTGCCGAACGAATCCACGCGCGAGAGGGCGGCCATCAGCATCTTCCCGACGAGGATAAGACCGATGAGGTTGGCGTTCAGCTCCCCCAAACGCCCTTTGGCGAGGTTTACGAGAAGTATTTTTTTCGTATCCATAATTTCGCGGAAGTTGAAGGTTGAATGCTCCTGCGCGATAATGGGACGCATAATTTCGTTGGACAGGAAGTTGTCAAACTTGGAGACGATGTACGGCACAATGTTCGCGAGCGATGCCTCACCGCCCGCCTTGTCCGCCACCTCGCGCCAAAATTGATTAACCACGGGGTTTTGACAGCGCGAGAGCTTCAGCTCACGGAACTCCTTGCTCGCGAGCACGCGAGACACATCAAGAAGCGTCGAGCCGCTTGTGGGGTCTTCAATGGTGAGGAGTACCGCGTTTCGGAAGTACTGTTCAAACATGGGACCGCCGGACGTTTTCATATCAAACAGTTTGTCAAAAATGGAAAGCATCTCGTTCACGACGAAGGTCTTTTGCTCGGGGAACCGCGTATCGTACTCAAGCATATTGAGCCCCATCGGACGCGAGGTATTGCTCGGGTCAAAGTAAATGAGGTCTTCGTAGCGCTCCTTCGGAATCATCGCGAGGACATCCAAAATATCCACACCATGCGGGTCAATGAAACAGAGCCCTTCCCCGTTCGCGATGTCCTGCGCAATCATATTCTTGAGGAAGGTGGTCTTTCCGGTACCGGTTTGCCCGATGGTATAGAAGTGACGGAGACGGTCGTCGGGAGTCACGAAAATTTTGGTATCCTCTCCGCGCACCCTGTTCACCCCAAGGAGAAGCCCCGAGGCGGGAAGTCCCACGGGGGCAGGCGCGGTACCCGCCTTCGCCTGTTTCAAGGCAGGAGCGGACTTCAGCTTAGTAGACGGAAAATGCACCATGGTGGTGAGCTCTTTGACGTTGAGTGGGAGCACCGCACTCTCGTCAAACTCACGCAAGCTAAAGGCGCGCAGGAGTTTTCCCAGCGCTGATTTCTCAAGGCGTTTGAAGCGAAGCTCGTTACCCGTCCCGCTCTTGAACTGATTGAAGGAAGCCTCAAGGTCGGAGATGATTTCGGTGGCCGATTCGCGTGTCTGCGAGGAGCTCACCACCCGAATGACACACTCAAGGACAGGCGCCGAGACTTTCTTCTTGATTTCCTCCACGACCAGCTCATCCACCTTGGGACCCTGCTTGTCTTCTTTTTGTTTCTTGCGAAGTTTCTCCTCTTCGCCCGAAAGAACATCCTTTATTGTTTTAAAGAAATGGCCGGCAAAACTAAAAGGAATATCAATGGCCTTCCGTACCGGAATACCTTTCTGAATCTGATGGAGCGCGTACTCATACCGTTCGCCATAGGAGTGCTGGGCAGGCCGAAGCAAAAGTTGAATTGCCGCACCTTCCCCCTCGCGGTCAATCTTGGAAAAACTGTGCAGAAGGACACTTAACGGGTCCACCTGAAACTCTTCATAGAGCTTCAGCGGATAAATGGGATTCTTCTTAAGCGTTGCGACCGAACCGAGCGAGATACCGCCTTCGTTAAAAATATTGTAGTCGTCTTTGACCTCGCGGATTTTGGAATTATGAAAAAGTGATTTTGCCTGCTTTTCAAACAGCGTTTTCTTGGTCGTGGGAACCGATACATAAAAAATGATTTCGTCACTGCCGTTCGCGTTCGCAATTTCAACCGTGAAGAATGTGTCCTCCTTCCCCTTATCGGCAACGCTAAGCATACCCGCATAAAACTGCTCCATTCCCGCGATGAGGTTTTTGAGCTCTTTCTCCCCCTCTTCCTTGGTGGTCTCGGGAAGTGAGATTTCAAAAAGGGTCATATGCAGTGGCTTCCACAGCGCGCTTCGCTCCGGAAGGTCCTGCACGGGTAGGCCACTCTGTATGTACTGAATCAAAAAACGATGAAAGTCGTCAAAGAGGTGGGCGTTGTTCAACTTTTGTGCAACATCAAGCGCGGTTCGCACTCCTTTTTCCTGCACAATCACGGCAAGTTCCTCCATCTGTTTATCGTGTGTCTCGGGAGCGAGGTCAAAAACAATTGCCTGCTTCTCCGCGGGAGGTATTGTCATCGCGGGAGATACCGCCTCCGCTACGGACGTTTCCGCATACGCCTTCACGGTATCACCGACAACCTGTTCCCGTTCAGGCGAAGTGCCCTTTTCCGCGAGTGCCTGCTCTTTTTTGAGCACCTCCTCGCGCAAAAACCTCAGCTCCTCTTCAGGGGAAGAAAATTTTGGCTTTTCGCCTGCAAAACCGGTCTGTTCCATGAACAATAGTATAACACTCCAAAGACAGAGGGTGCATCCTCCTTAATAAGGGAGGTGCCGAGGGCTTCCGAGGCGGAGGGGTGTCTCTCCCTTAACAAGGGGAGTACCGCTGTCTTCAGCGGGGAGGGGTGTCTCTCCCTTAACAAGGGGAGTACCGCTGTCTTCAGCGGGGAGG
>JGI1358J11329_10000734_pt1 | contig 28582 bp, 45 predicted proteins | sample Subgroupgradi54m_FD_11329 | JGI IMG/M metagenome (IMG submission 11329)
TATCAAGCATTAGATATTTTGAAGACCAAAGGAGAAGATCCGATTAAAGTATTTGAGCTTGCTATAGCTAATGTTGGTCCGAAAATGGAAGTGAAAGCCAGGCGCGTAGGAGGAGCATCCTATCAAGTGCCTATGGAAGTGCGTGGAGACCGGAGAGTCGCCCTTGCCATCCGTTGGATTGTAGCTTTTGCCAAAAAGCGCTCCAACAAAGAATACAAAACCTACGCGGAAAAACTCGCAGCAGAACTTCTCGACGCTTCTAAAAATCAAGGAGAAGCCATTAAAAAACGCGATACCATGCACCGCAGTGCTGATGCAAACCGGGCTTTTGCGCACTTTAAATGGTAATGGAATTTTTGTCATCGCGAGACCGTTCTGACGGCGCGGCGATCCCGCCAAGCGGGATTGCCACGTCTCCGCCAGCTGGCGGATCCTCGCAATGACACCTTCACATGGACAAAAAAATCCTTCTTCATTTTCAATCCGTTGACCCCATATTAGCTTCTCTTATTGAAAAAGTTGGACCGCTGACGATTTCAAAATCCACTGACTATTTTTTTCATTTGTGTCGAGAGATTATCGGCCAGCAGCTTTCTGGGAAAGTTGCCGACGTGATATTTGCTCGTTTTGAGAAATTATTTTCTCATAAAAAAATTACTCCACAAACTGTTTTAAAATACTCTGAGGAGACACTCCGATCTACTGGTATGTCGTGGTCCAAAACGCGATTTATACGAGATTTAGCTCAGACAGTGGTCAATAAAGATATCAACCTTGAGCAGTTAGCCCAAAGGAATAACGAGGAAGTCATCAAAGAGCTTACAAAAGTGAAAGGCATCGGACCATGGACCGCAGAGATGTTTCTTATGTTTACCTTAGGACGAGAAGACATATTTTCTCACGGAGATTTAGGACTGCGGCGAGCAATTCAAAAGCTCTATCATTTTAAAAAAGAACCCACGCGAAAACAAATAGAGAAAATTTCTCGCAAATGGTCCCCCTACCGCACCTATGCATGTCGAATTTTGTGGAATAGCTTAGACCAGAAAGGGTAATGAATGTTTTTCATTCATCGCCACATTGCCAAAAGCGCGCCCATGAGGGCCATCGTAATTAGGTAGTAACCGGCGTTGATTTTAAAAAGCACGATTGGTTTTCCCTCAAACAATACGTCGCTTAGCTTCGTCGTTGCCACAAATCCGAGCCACAACCAAAATCCCGTCATGGCACCACCAACAGCAGTGGTCGCGTTGGTCACATTGACAAAAAGGGCCAGAATGTAGGTCATCACGAGTGTGCCCACAAACATCATGCCATACATTTTGCCCATGCCTTTTTTGGCTTTGTTCATTTTGTCCGCCGTTACCCCGCTTGACTTCATCCATGCTTTTCCAAAGACAGCCGGTGAGTACCAGAGCATGCCGATGACCATATTGGCAACAGCGGCAACAATAATAGCGAGAACATTTACATTTCCATACATCATATAATTCACCTCCTTTTTTGTATTATTTCTATCATACTAAACATGGTACAATGCAACAACTATGACGAACACTATCATTTGTCCTCACTGTCATACGTCTATTGAAATCACTCAAGCACTGCGAGGAGAGATTGAGCCAGAAATAAAAAAACAGGTAGAAACGGAACTTCGGAAAGAACTGAATGAAAAAAACTCATTGGAGATGGAGGATTTAAAAAAACAAGTTGCAGAAAAGGACAAAAAAGTTGCGGAATTTCGCGATCAGGTACTTTCTATACGAGAAGAAAAACGAAAGATTGAAGAAGAAAAGAAAGAACTAAAATTAGAAGTAGCACGACAGCTTGATGAAGGAAGGAAGAAAATTGAAGAATCAATTTTAAAACAGGCAGCAGAAGAGCATCGGATGAAAGATTTAGAAAAAGAAAAAAAGATTAGCGATATGGAAAAGCTGGTGGAAGAACTCAAGCGCAAAGCAAGTCAAGGGTCGCAGCAATTGCAGGGAGAAGTGCAGGAGTTGGACTTGGAAGAATCATTAAAAATGATGTTTCCAGGCGACACCGTTGAACCGGTCGGCAAAGGGGTACGCGGGGCAGATATCCGGCATATCGTGCGCACGCAACTAGGGAATGTATGCGGCGTTATTCTTTGGGAATCCAAACGGACCAAGGCGTGGGCAAATGATTGGGTTGTTAAATTAAAAGACGATCTGCGGGCGGAAAAGGCAAATATCCCGATTATTGTTTCTTCTATATTACCCGATGAAGCAAAAACTGGATTTGGATACGTACAAGGAGTTTTGGTGTGCAGTTTTCCGTTGGCAATTTCTATAGCAGAACTCATCCGTCAACGACTGACTGATGTAGCCCGCGAACGGTATATTGCGCAAAACAAAGACAAAGGCAAAGCAGATCTTTTGTATGAGTATGTGACGAGTCATGAATTTCGGCAACACGTAGAAGCATTAGTTGAAATATATCAAGATATGCATGGGCAAATTTTGAAAGAACGCGCGGCATTTGAAAAAATTTGGAAAACTCGGGAGGCGCAGGTGACGAAAATGTTTACGAGTACCGCGGGGATCATTGGTGGCATGCGGGGACGTATTGGACAGTCGCTGCCCCAGATGAAAGGATTGGAACTATTAGAAGGAGAAGAAGAATCTAGCCAAATGTAAACGCGTAGAGCTCGAGGGTATTATCCAGAAATTCTAATTTTAAAAGATGTTCTCCGGAAGTTTGTAGTTTGATGAGTTTGTAAAGTCGATCGGTATCAATCGTGATGATACTGTTTTTTACATCATCGCCTGCAGCATCGGTTACTATATTTCCATCCAGAGAGACACGAATTTTCCCAGCAATCTCTGATTTTGGACGCATGACCAGAAATACATCTTTGGCATTAAAACGAAACGTTAACGTAGCACCCGTTGTTGGCATGGCTCGTTCATTTCCCACGACCCACGAGCCGGCAAACGCAAAAGTGTTTGAGGAGAGCGATTGAGGCATGAAATAGTTGATGGGTTGGTCAGGAATAATTCGTTCAGGAGATGCAAAGTTATCAATTTTACTAGCTCCAAGATAGGTTTCCGGTGTTTTAGCAGAAACGGAATATTGAGGATTATTTATCGGCATATCGTTGGCAAGTAGTCCTCCTTCTTTGAGTAATGTTTGAATACGCTGTTCTGACTGATCATAATCTCCTTCACCAAAATGCGTGAAGCGAATGTTTCCATTTACATCAATAAAGTATTTTGCTGGCCAATAGTGATTGGCATATGCATTCCATGTGGCATAGTTATTATCCTGCACGACGGGATATTCAAGGCCAAAATCTTTTATAGCTTTTTGGACATTGGTCGGATTTTTTTCAAACTCAAATTCCGGAGTGTGCACGCCGACAACGACCAACCCTTTATCTTTATATTTTTGGTACCAGGTTTTGATATACGGCAGAGTGCGGATACAGTTGATGCACGTGTACGTCCAAAAGTCGACGAGCACGACTTTGCCCCGCAGTTCCTGTATGGTTAACGGTTTGCTATTAAACCACTGACCGCCGGGGATAAATTCTGGTGCCACATTTTGAGGAAGCTCTAGTATATTCATGGGCTTTTTTTCTTTGAGATTCTCCAATTGCTTTTTGATAGTAGGGTTATCTTCAAATTTGGTCAAGCCCACACCGTAGTTAGGAAATTTGTCGAGGACATAGGATTGAAATTTCCTATCTACTTGGAGGTAGATGGCAAAAGCAGTGGCAATCATCAAAACACCAAATACTTTTTGGATCGTTGCGGTGTTCGTTAGTAACCACGGAATTTTTTGGAGGAGTTGCCTGCCGCCGTACGTAATGCCCAAAAGAGGAATGGCAGTACCAATAGAATATGCAAGGGTTATAAAAATTGCATCAGTGGTGACCGTGCTGGTGGCGGCAAGTGTAATGATCGAAGCAAGAATCGGCCCGACGCACGGCGTCCAAATAAGGCCCAAGCTTATGCCAATAAAAAATCCCGCAATGATGTCCGGTCTCGTTGAAGTCTGTTGATTGTTTTGAGGAACGATTGAGCTGAGCTTTGAAAACAGTTGTTCCATGAGGATTTGGAATTTTGGCACGATCAGGGCAAATCCAAATACAGCGATGATGATAACGGAAATATTTCTTAGGCTATCGGCAGAAAGTCCGGTTGCGCGGACAATTGCCGTAAGAAACAAGGTAAAAAAGGTGAAACTAAGGATAAATCCGATGACGATGCCTATTGGCCGTTTTTTACTTCCCGTTAAAGAACCAGAAAGGATGATGGGTAAAATAGGGAGAATGCATGGCGAAAGAATAGTTACAACACCAGCTAAAAGCGCAAAAACGATAAGCAGTATCATGAAATTATTTGACGTTTGTTATAAGTTCCGCGAGTCCGCCGCCATTCCAAAAGGCAATTTTATTGCCGACTGCATCGATTTGGACAAATGTGTGTTGATAGGTAATCCCATATTTGTTCGCCAAGTCTTTTTCGTCAGCATCAGTATCCGAGTCGTTATAATTGACCCGAATCACCACGACGCCATCTGGGATTTTATCCATATTTGTAGAAAATTCTTTGTCTATTGGTCGGCAGATGGGGCACCAGTTTGCATAAAAATAGAGGACTCGTTTTTTATCTTTGGCAGTATCAAAAACACTGCGAGAATAGGCCAGATATCGAGATTCTCCTTTTTTCATCATGGCTCCTTCTGTAGTAGTTGGAGATTCACTTGGTTTCATCATGGCTTTTTCTTTTGATCCTTGTTCTGTCGACACTACTGGGGCAGGAGGCTGTGGTCGGGTTATGAGAAAACCTATGCCGCCGATTGCTACTACCGCAGCAATCATTATTACTATCCATGGCGTTGTCATGCCTTTTTGTGAATGTTTTATTGTCATAGTTGTTCCTCCTTCTCTACAGTACCATACAGAAAAAAGAAATGTCAAGTCGAGTTAACATATTCATGTTAATGCTTAAGTTGATTGTAAACAAGACCAATAATCTTCGTAAACGTCATGGCTCCTAAAGCAATGACTAACCAAACATCAAGCGCATGATAAAAATTTTGCACAATAATGCCAGACACGAGAACTCCCGAGCCAATAAGAAATGCGTATCGCCCGACCATCATTCTATGGAAACGTTCTCGTTCATCTTTTGCATATTCTTTCCAAAGAAAGCTGGCAAAGATAAAAAATGTTACAAGGAGTCCCATGGCTATCATCATTACTATCGTAGGAGGCATCCAGAGGTGAACGGGATTAAGAACTAAAAAAAGGAGTCCCAATAAGATTACTGCGCTGAAAAGTTCACCAAGGAAATTATTTTTCATAATGGAGATAAAAAATTTGTTCAACAGGTTTTTTAAAAAACATGGCAATTTTTAATGCTAAAAGCACCGATGGTACATAGTTGCCTTTTTCGATAGCAATAATGGTCTGACGCGTAACCCCCACGGTTTTGGCAAGTTCTTCTTGTGTGATATTGGCATCATTTCGCAATATATGGAGAGTACTTTTTACTATTTGCTCTTTCATACATATGTATATGGACATAAAATATACCAATTTATAACTCTTTGTCAAATCAACTTTACATTCAAACATATGTTTGTTCGACGTTTTTCATAGTGATGATATAATTAAAAAAATATGCATCTCAACTGGGTTGACTGGATTATCCTTGTTGTTCTTCTTTATTATTTTCTGCAAGGTTGGGAGACGGGACTCGTGCAGCTTATTTCTCATCTTGTTGCTTTTCTTGGATCGCTTTGGCTTGCGGTAAAGTTTCATGGGCAAGTTGGAAGATTCCTGACAGAGAAATTTGGTATTGGTGCGATGTGGACCAATGTCTTGGGATATCTGATTGTTGGGTTTGCGGCAGAGATTGCCATCGGAGAACTATTGAATTTTCTTTTAACTTTGGTACCAAAGAAGCAACTTATAAACGTGGAAAAGTCCTATGCAAATAAAGTATTAGGGACGATTTTTTCCATCATTAATGGTTGTATCATTATTGCATTTATTCTTCTGGTCGTTGTCGCCTTGCCACTTCGGGGAACAGTGAAACACGATATCCGTCAATCAGTGATTGGAAAACAATTGGTCTTTTTTGCCGAGCGCTACGGTGGACAAGTAAAATCAACTCTTGATACGGAAGTACAACAAGCGATTAAGTTTTTAACCGTTGAACCCAAATCCACAGAGCGGATTGCTCTTGATGTTACCCCGCAACAGTCAGAACTGACTGTTGATGAAGCTTCGGAAAATCGCATGGTAGATCTGGTCAATGGCGAGCGAGTGAAGGTTGGGGTCAAACCCCTCGTGTCGGATAGTAAGATTGTTGTCGTTGCTCGCGGACATAGTAGGGATATGTTTGTTCGTCGATATTTTTCTCACATCGATCCGGATGGAAATGATCCTTTACATCGGATGCTGGCTGGAGGAGTTTCCTTTACCGTTGTTGGAGAAAATATTGCCTACGCACCGGATGTGGACGTTGCTCACTCAGGTCTTATGAACAGCGAAGGACATCGCAGAAATATTTTAGATCCTCAGTTTCATCGCATCGGCATCGGAGTCATTGATGCTGGCGTCTACGGCAAAATGTTTACACAGAATTTCACTGATTGAAACTTCACAAACATCCTCCTTTATGATATTATGGGCTTGATTTATATGTCAAGCATAGAAACTTTTAGTAATAGTCGTATTTTGGAAGCATTGTCAGATGACGTCAATGTGGGTGACCACAAGAGTGACCAAGAAGTTAGTGGCGCAGAATTTTCCGAAATACCTATTGAGTCCGTTCCTGTAGACGATGTTGTTAGATTATATTTTGCCCAAGTGGGTAACAGACCTCTCTTGACGAGAGAGCAAGAAGTTAATCTTGCTAAACGTATCGAACGTGGAAAAGGCACGAGGGATCAAACTCTGATTGATGAAGCTCAAGCGGCACGTGAGGATCTTGTCAAAGCAAATACTCGACTAGTGGTCAGTATTGCAAAGCATTATCAAGGCCGAGGATTGCCTTTCTCAGATGTAATTCAAGAAGGAAATGTTGGACTCATGCATGCGGTAGATAAATATGATTACAAGCGTGGGAATAGATTTAGCACATATGCCACGTGGTGGATACGCCAGCGGATTACCCGATCTATTACTGACCAAGGGAGAACGATTCGTATTTCTGCTCATATATCACAGGAGATTGGACGTATGTATAAGATATCGGCAATCTTGGGACAAGGCTTAGGACGACGGCCTACGCCTGAGGAGATTGCTGTAGAGATGGAGCTTGAGGTAGGCAAGGTAATATATATGCTCGCAGCTAGTCAAGATCCGGTTGATTTTGATGGACTAGAGAATAGAACGGAAGATATGACGGTAGAAGATCCTGAAACTACGGTTTTTCGGGAATTGGAAAAAGAAGAAATTGGGAAAGTATTGGAAATTTTATCACCACGAGAAAGAGAGTTTCTTGAATTTCGCTATGGGTTATTTGATGGAGAACAACATACACTTAAAGAAGTTGGGAAAAAATTTGATGTAAGTAGTGAAAGAGTCTTTCAAATAGAACAAAGAGCGCTCAAAAAAATGCGATTGATTTATACAGCCCATCCCATTAGAGCGTTTATTGGCGATACATAGTTTTGTGAGTCTCTTTTGTTGTAAAACGTTTGCCTTTACGATAGCATGTATTATATGAATTCCCTGAACTTAGCATTTATCACTGGGTTGACGACGGGTGGCATATCATGTCTTGCGGTCCAAGGGGGACTGCTGGCTTCCTCAATTGCACAAAAGCAAGAAGAGCAGATAGCCGCATCTCGTTCTTGGCTTTTTGTTGTGATGTTTCTTGTGGCTAAGATTATTGCCTACACTATCCTCGGATTCTTTTTGGGACTCCTCGGATCATTTTTCGTCATTTCTCTCAAATTTCAGGCGTGGCTACAAATTCTCGTTGGTCTCTTTATGCTCGTCACTGCCGCACGCATCCTCAATCTTCATCCCATCTTTCGTTACTTTGTCATCCAACCGCCGAAGTGGGTATATAAACTTTTGAAAGGACAAAGCCGTGGTCAATCACTGTTTGCGCCAGCGATGCTAGGATTTTTGACCGTTCTTATGCCCTGCGGCGTGACGCAGGCAATGATGGTAGTTGCCGTTGCAACCGGTAATCCTCTGCTAGGAGCAGGAATAATGTTTGCATTTACCTTAGGAACCAGTCCGGTATTTTTGGCATTAGGAGTTACTGCTGTTAAGCTTTTGGAAAAAAAACTGTTTTCGTATGTTGCTGCCGCAGTGATTGTGTATTTTGGTGTGTTATCCATAAACGGCGGCATAGCACTTTCCGGTTCTCCGTATACCTTACAGAATTTTTATAAAGCAGCAATTGGGAGTGGACCCACTGTCCAAGGCGGACAAGTGGCAGGAGTAACGAATAGCGGGACACAACAGGCAACGATTTACGTTGCAACAGGTGGATATACTTCTCCGGTAAAAAAATTGAAAGTGGGAGTACCCGTAGAATTATCACTTGTCTCTACGAACACGACAGGCTGCGCACGAAGTTTTGTGATTCCCAGTCTTGGGGTTTCAAAAATAGTGCCTGAAACCGGAACAGAGACTCTGACGTTTATTCCTGCTAAAACGGGTACACTTGCTTATACTTGTGGTATGGGTATGTACACCGGAAGTTTTGAGGTGATTCCTTAGTGTCATTGCGAGGAGCAAAGCGACGTGGCAATCTCTCATTATATAGATTGCTTCGCCGTCAGAACGGTCTCGCAATGACAAGCTGATATGCTTAAAAAAACGTATAAACTCAAAGGCATGCACTGTACGAGCTGTGCGATGGTGATTGAAGGAGAACTTGAAGACCTCGGCGCCAAAGCTTCGTGCAGTTACGCGAAACAACTCGTCAATGTGGAGTATGACGAAAATAAATTATCGGAAGGTGCTATCAAAATGGTCATTGCGAAGGCTGGATATCAAACTGTAGAATAATTACAGGAAGGAGATGTAAATAATTTATGAATGAGATACATAGACATAGTGAAGAAGGCGATAATAAACAATAGAGCGATAAACCAATACCATTGGCGGATAATGCAGTGACTCAGTATGCAAGTAGTTTGGCTGCAGCATTTATAAAAAAGCAATTAGATGCTGGAGGGATAATAGAAATTCCAGCTTTAGGGATGAGATTGAATAAAGATGGTGTTATATATGATGATCCCGCTAAAGAATCCACAGATAGCTAATCTAGACATCACTGCCTAAATCTAGTACAATCTTTCTATTGAAGCATAGGCTGTCCCGTCAGGACGGGGCAGTTTTTTTCTTATGGCGCAGCCACAAACACAAGTTACATTAAACCGGGACGTACCTTTGGATAAAGTCCGCAACATTGGCATTATTGCCCATATTGACGCGGGCAAAACTACGACCACGGAGCGCATCCTTTTTTATACTGGCCGTTCGTACAAAATCGGCGATATCGATGAAGGCACCACGGTCATGGACTGGATGGAGCAGGAGCGTGAGCGGGGCATCACCATAGTTTCTGCGGCAACCACGGCATTTTGGAAAGAGTATCGTTTCAACATCATCGACACGCCGGGACACGTTGACTTTACGGCAGAAGTGGAACGCTCTTTGCGCGTTCTTGACGGCGGCATTACGGTTTTAGATGCAGAAGAAGGAGTACAAAGTCAGTCGGAAACTGTCTGGCACCAGGCAGATAAATACAAAGTGCCGCGACTTTGCTTTATCAATAAAATGGATAAAATCGGCGCGGACTTTCGGGCAACGATTCGTTCCATTGAAGAGCGCTTGGGCGCCCACTGTGCAGTGATGGTGGTGCCCATCGGCCGCGAGCATACATTTACCGGCATCGTAGACGTCTTGACGCGCAAGGCATACGTCTGGAATGGTGAGGAATTAGGAGCAACGTTTGATGTTTCTGATGCCATCCCGGATGATTTGAAAGAGGAAGTAGAAAAAAGCCGTCATGAACTGATTGAGCGGATTGCTGAAACCGATGATGTGCTTTTAGAAAAATATTTAGGCGGAATAGAACCTTCGGTTGAAGAGCTAAAAGCCGCGCTTCGAAAAGCAGTGATCGCCTATAAACTCGTGCCGATTTATGCAGGGAGCAGTCTTCGCAATAAAGGCGTGCAGCCGCTTTTGGATGCAGTGGTTGATTATCTCCCCTCGCCGCTTGATTTACCTCCAGTGAGTGGCACCAATCCCAAAACTGGTGAACCAGAGACCCGCAAACGCACTAATGAAGAGGCATTCTCTGGTTTAGCATTTAAGCTTCAAATAGATCCACATGTGGGAAAACTCACTTATGTGCGTATTTATTCAGGAAAACTTGTTTCGGGTTCTTACACCTATAACTCGACAAAAGGAGCCCAGGAACGTATTGGCAGACTTCTTTTGATGCATGCAAACCAACGGGAGGAAATTAAAGAAGCCTATGCCGGAGAAATCGTTGCCGTCGTTGGGTTTAAAGATACGATAACTGGGGATACGATTTGCGATGTGGATAAACCCATCGTCCTTGAGAAGATCTCCTTTCCAGATCCGGTTATTTCCTTAGCCATTGAACCCAAGACGAAAAACGATCAAGAAAAAATGGGCTATGCCCTGCAGCGCCTTGCGGAAGAAGATCCTACGTTCAAAATCAAGAGTAATCTCGAGACGAACCAAACCATCATTTGGGGTATGGGCGAGCTGCATTTGGAAATTCTTGTGGATCGGATGAAGCGGGAATTCAAAGTGGATGTTGATGTCGGTGCCCCGCAGGTTGCCTACAAAGAAACTATTAAAGTGGAAGCAGAAGGCGAAGGGAAATATATTCGCCAATCCGGTGGTCGCGGACAGTATGGACACTGTTTTTTGCGTATTGCGCCGAAAGCCCGTGGCGAAGGCTACGAATTTATCGATGAAATTAAAGGTGGAGCTATCCCCAAAGAATTCATTGCTCCCATTGGGAAAGGCGTTGTCGAAGCTATGGAAAATGGCGTACTTGCCGGATACCCTATGGTAGATATGAGTGTAGCCCTCTACGACGGTACGTATCATGACGTAGACAGTTCAGAAATAGCCTTCAAAATAGCAGGAAGTATGGCGCTCCAGAATGCCGTTAGGCAGGCGCAACCAGTAATCCTTGAGCCCATTATGAAAGTGGAAGTGACGACACCGGATGAATTTATGGGAGATGTGATCGGGGATTTGGGGGCAAAACGCAGTCAGATTTTAGGGACGCAAAAGCGGGGAACTGTGACTGTAATTTTGGCTATGGTTCCCTTAGCTGAACTTTCTGGATATGCAACCACCCTTCGCAGTATGTCTAAAGGTAGGGCAACCTATTACATGGAACCAAGCCACTATGAAGAGGTGCCGCGAAATATCCAAGAGAAGATTATTGCCAAGAAAGTATAAGGTGTGATACAATGCAGACACGCTAAATATATTTAGTGCGTTGTTTTATTTTTATAAGGGAGGACGTATGGCAGACCAGCAAAAATTTAATCGAAACAAACCTCATTTAAACATTGGTACTATTGGTCACGTTGACCATGGAAAAACAACACTTACCTCGGCAATCACGCACGTGCTTGCTAAGCAAGGCATGGCAAAAGCATTAAAATACGAAGAAATCGATAATGCACCCGAGGAAAAAGCTCGTGGTGTTACCATAAACATCCATCATTCTGAATATGAAACTAAAAAACGACATTATGCACATATTGACGCTCCAGGGCATGCCGACTACGTGAAAAACATGATTACCGGGGCAGCTCAGATGGACGGGGCTATCCTCGTGGTTTCTGCTCCTGATGGTCCTATGCCACAAACCCGGGAACACATTTTACTTGCCAAGCAAGTGGCAGTGCCGGCCATTGTGGTCTTTATGAATAAGTGCGACATGGTGCAAGATAAAGAACTGTTAGACCTCGTCGAAATGGAAGTTCGTGAACTTTTGACGAAGTATGGGTTTCCGGGAGATAAAATTCCGGTCATTCGCGGCAGTGCACTCAAAGCACTCCAAGGCGATGCAGAAGCAGAAAAAAGTATCCAACAACTTATGGATACGGTCGATGAATACGTGCCGACGCCTACACGAGATTTAGATAAGCCATTCTTGATGCCGGTGGAAGACGTCTTTTCCATCAAAGGTCGTGGCACCGTCGTTACGGGAAGAATTGAACGTGGAAAAGTGAAAGTCAACGATACCATTGAAATTGTCGGCATGAAGGCAACACAAAGTACGGTAGTGACGGGCGTTGAAATGTTCCGAAAGCTTTTGGATGAAGGACTTGCCGGAGACAATGTGGGACTTTTGCTTCGTGGTATTGAAAAAGATCAGGTAGAGCGCGGACAAGTATGTGCCGCAACTGGATCAGTGAAACCACATACGGAATTTGAAGCAGAAGTATACGTGCTTGCCAAAGAAGAAGGTGGACGACATACGCCATTTTTTACTGGCTACCGACCACAGTTTTATATCCGAACCACGGATGTAACTGGTGAAGTCACGCTTCCGACTGGAGTGGAAATGGTGATGCCTGGCGATAATACCAAAATGATTGTGAAACTCATCGTGCCGGTAGCTGTCGAAGAAGGAGTGCGATTTGCTGTCCGAGAAGGTGGACACACGGTAGGAGCGGGAGTGATTACAAAAATAATTGCCTAAGCAATTTGAAAAAAAGACATGCCTAAAGGTAGGATTCGTGTACGTTTAAAAGCATACGATAGTAGAATCATTGATGATTGCTGTCAAAAGATTTTGGACACCGCAGTACGAACGGGTGCTCGAGTCGTGGGTCCTGTGCCGTTACCTACCGATAAGGAACATTTTAATGTCGCACGTAGTCCCTTTATCGATCGAAATAGTCGGGAAGACTTCATGATTAAAACGCATAAGCGTCTTATCGACATCATGGAGCCAACCGATAAAACGATTGACCAGCTCATGCATTTAGATCTGCCTGCTGGGGTAGATGTAGAGATTAAAATGTAGAGCAAATTTGTTTTAAAAGAGATACTTTGGTATACTTATATATGAAGATATGAAGGATTTCACTATCATATCAATCTAATTAAACCAAAAGTCTCGGTGAGAAGGAAACGACCTCAACCGGGGTCGCTTTTTTTGTTATGACGTCAACAATTCTTGGCACGAAAATAGGACAATCGCAGCAGTTTACACCGGATGGAAAACGCATTCCGGTGACTATCGTGGCTGCAGGTCCCTGTTGGGTAACACAAGTGGTGGATGGTGGCACGTATAGCAATATTCAGCTTGCCTTCGGCACCACAAAACACATCACGAAAGCAGTTGCAGGACATATTAAAAAAGCGGGGTTAGACATACAGCCCCGTTTTTTACGGGAAATTCGCGTCCAAAATCTCAATGACGATATAAAAGTTGGAAGTCAAATCAATGTTGGTGATGTATTGACTGTAGGAGATGCAATACGTGTGACAGGGATATCCAAAGGCAAAGGATTTGCCGGCGTGGTCAAACGCCATGGATTTGCCGGTGGACCACGCACGCACGGCCAATCCGACCGTGAGCGTGCACCAGGATCAGTGGGTTCTGGGACTACGCCAGGACGTGTCTATCGAGGGAAGCGTATGGCCGGCCGAATGGGAGGGGAACGCGTGACGGTGAGAGGTTTGCAGGTAGTCAGCATTGATCCAGAAAAGAATCTTTTGACGATTAAGGGAGTTGTACCAGGAGCCAAAAATGGACTCCTTATTATTCAGAAGGAATCATAAATAGTATGTTAAAAACAAAGAAACCATCAGTATCAAAAAGTAAAAAAGTACCAACGAAGGCAAAAGCTGAAAACGTGGCAACAGAAGTCAAATCAGCGCCGCTAGTGAAAAAAGAACAAGGATTAACAATATCGGTGGTAGGTATTGATGGAAAGGTAAAAGGGAAAATGGCTCTCCCGAAAGAACTTTTTGGGGCAAAAGTAAATAAACAATTACTCGCTCAAGCAGTCCGTGTGTATTTAGCAAATCAGCGGGTAGGGGGAGCGTCCACAAAAACTCGAGGAGAAGTAGAAGGATCAACACGCAAAATTTATCGTCAAAAAGGAACAGGACGAGCCCGTCACGGCGGCATTCGTGCACCGATTTTCGTGGGAGGCGGTATTGTTTTTGGTCCTAAACCAAAAGATTTCCATCTTCAGATGCCTTCTAAAATGAAAAAAGCAGCGCTTGCATCAGCTTTGACCAGTCAGTTGACTGCAGGTAATATTATTGTCGTTGATGGACTGGAAACATTGGAACCAAAAACGAAAATTTTTGCAGATGTATTGCGTAAAATTGGTCTTGGAAAAAAGACATTATTAATCGTTCCAAAAGATGCAGAACATATTGTTCGTTCAACACGGAATTTGGCTACTGTTGAAAACATGGTATTCCAAAATTTACATACGTATGCGGTACTAGCTCATGACAAAATTATATTTACTAAACATGCACTAGGGTCCGTTCACAAATAACTTCATGGTTATTTGTGAATACGGCCTGAAATAGTAAATTACATCATGTATCAAATTATTCAACGACCATATATAACGGAAAAAACATTAAGCCAAGCGGCAAAGGGCTATTATACGTTCGTCGTTTCTGATCTTGCCAACAAAGCACAAATTGCCGATGCTGTGGATAAACAATATAACGTTGGTGTGGTTGGTGTGCGTACTATGCGTATGCATGGAAAAGTGCGCCGCGTAGGAAAACGCCGGACGCCCGTTTTATCAGCAGATTGGAAAAAAGCAGTGGTAACACTTAAAGTTGGGCAAAAGATTGATGCATTTGATGTATCATCGGAGTCACCCCGAGAGCCATCGGGTAAAGAAAAAAAATAACATATGCAAAGAGAATTTATTAAAAGTTTAACTATTATCCTTCCGAAACATTCGGGACGTGATACTGCTGGTCATGTGTCTGTTCGTCATCAAGGCGGGAGGCATAAACGATACTATCGCTTGATTGACTGGAAACGTGATAAAATAGGCATTCCTGGTCGTGTGGTTGCCATCCAGTACGATCCAAATCGATCAGCAGACATTGCCCTTATCCAGTATCCTGATGGAGAGAAGCGATATATGTCGGTGCCCGTGGGGCTAGAAGTTGGACAACAGGTACTCTCCAGCGATACGGCAGATATCAAAGCAGGGAATAGTTTACCGTTAGGCGCTATTCCAGTAGGAACGATGGTCCACAATATTGAGATTACGCCTGGTCGTGGGGCGCAAATGATCAGAAGTGCAGGAACTACAGCTATGGTTTTGGCTCGTGAAGGCAACAGCGTGCAAGTAAAACTTCCTTCTGGGGAGGTGCGGATATTTTCTGCGTTATCTCGGGCAACCATCGGGCAATTGGGCAATGTTGATTGGAAAAACAGAGTGATTGGAAAAGCAGGAAGAAGCAGACACATGGGGAGGCGACCCACGGTCCGAGGTGTTGCACAAAATCCTAGGTCTCATCCTCATGGTGGAGGAGAAGGAAGAAGCGGCATAGGTATGCCATCGCCGAAGAGCCCATGGGGAAAGCCAACGCTCGGAAAAAAGACACGGAAGCGCACAAAATATAGCGACAAACGTATTATTCAACGAAAAAAGTAAATTATATGGCACGAAGCAGTAAAAAAGGAGCATATATTGATAAAAAATTGCTTGAGAAAGTAAACAAGCAAAAAGCCGGCGGAGAGCGCTCTCCTATCAAAACCTGGGCGCGAGATTGTCAAATTGCGCCGGAATTTGTGGGGCACCGGTTTGCCATCCACAATGGACGGACATTTATAGAGGTATTTGTGAACGAATCTATGGTGGGACATCGCCTTGGTGAATTTTCGCCAACGCGTACGTTCCGTGGTCACGGGCAAGTGACGAAGCGAACCATGGATAAGACATAATATATGGAATACACCGCTACAGTAAAGTACATACGGATGAGCACCAGGAAATTACGGTTAGTTGCCGATAGTATTCGGCAGCTTTCTCCTGCCAGCGCATTGGTGGCGCTTGACCATATGCCGAAATTTGCAGCAGAACCTATCGCTTCCGTCATCCGCAGCGTCCTTGCTAATGCAAAACAGAAACAAGCAAAAGAAGAAATGCTTCGATTTAAAATGATTGAAGTTATGGGTGGACCAGTTATGAAACGCTTTCGAGCAGTTTCTCGTGGACAAGGACATGCGTATAAAAAACGTATGACACATATAAGAATTATGTTGACCGATGAGGGAGCCAAATAAATATGGGACAAAAGATTCATCCTAAAGGATTTCGATTAGGAGCCACGTTTTCATGGAGTTCTCGATGGTTTGCTGATAAAAAGCGGTATCGAGATTTGCTCTTTGCTGACGTAGAGTTGCGGCGTGTTCTTTTTACGAAATTAAAGTCAGCAGGACTCTCTCACGTAGAAATTGAACGTTCTATCAATAAAGTAAAAGTTATCCTTCATGTGTCTCGACCAGGAGTAGTCATTGGTCGTGGAGGGAGTGGGTTGGAAGACATGAAGAAATTTGTCGAGACGTTTTTACGTTCTAAAAAAACAATGGGAGAAGGTAGCGGAAAAATGAAAGTAGAAGTGACGGTTGAGCCAGTGAAAGAACCCAATCTCAATGCCTATTTGGTGGCAACCACGATTGCCGATCAACTCGCCAAGCGCTTGCCGCATAAGCGGGTTGCCAATCAAGCGGTTGAGCGCGTCATGAACGCAGGGGCAAAAGGAGTACGGGTTTTATTGGCGGGTCGTATCGCTGGAGCAGAAATTGCTCGAAGAGAAAAGTATCAGACGGGAACGGTGCCGTTGTCAACCATCAAAGAAGACGTTGATTTTGCCAGTGTTCCGTCTCTAACGAAATCAGGGTATGTAGGGGTAAAAGTGTGGATATGTCGAAAACAATAATATGTTAGCACCAAAACGAGCAAAATTTCGAAAAACATTTCGAGGTAAGCGTGGAGGTAAGTCCATACGGGGAAGTAACGTGGATTTCGGCGACTATGGCTTGAAAGCACAAACCGTCGGATGGGTGAGTAGCAGACAGATTGAAGCTGCCCGACGGGCACTCACCCATTATACCCGTCGAGGTGGACGGATTTGGATTCGTATTTTTCCAGATAAACCCATTACGAAAAAACCACCGGAAACACGGATGGGAAGCGGGAAGGGTGATGTCTATGAATATGTGGCGGTGGTTCGTCCAGGCAGAGTACTTTTTGAAATGTCCGGAGTGACCCAGGAGCAAGCAAAAGAAGCCATGAGATTGGCAAGTGCAAAGCTTCCAATTCAAACAAAGTTCGTGGTAAAGATATGAAAAAGAAAGAGAAAACATCATTATCACATGCATCAAAAGAAGAATTAGAAAAGGAAGTTGTTGCTTTGCGGGCAAAAAGCACTTCTCTTCGATTAGATCGGTATACCAAGCAAATGAAAAATACGCGAGAAAGGCGCCAGTTGCGAAAAAAAATTGCAATCATGCAAACATTTATTCGCCAAAAGGAGCTCTAGGGTATGAATGAGAAACAACAACAAACAGTAAGAAAGGGAAAAGAATTGATCGGAAAAGTAGTCTCGACGAAAATGAACAAAACGGTCATTGTGCTTGTTGCACATAGTTTTGCCCACCCATTGTATAAAAAAATGATGCGCCGAACCAAACGGTATGCGTGTCATAATGAATCATTCGATGTAAAAATAGGAGATATGGTTTCTATTGCCGAAACCGCGCCAATGAGTAGGAAAAAGCATTTTATAGTCATTGGGAAAGTGTAAATTATGGTACAAAGACGAACAAAATTAACACCAGCAGATAATTCTGGAGCACAGTGGATGACGATTACCCATATTTATGGGTCGTCAAAGCGTAAATTTGCAACACTTGGAGATATCGTTCAATGTGTCGTGAAGAAAGCAGACCCACAAGGAATCGTGAAAGATGATGAGTTGGTGAAAGTAGTTATCGTGCGGACGCACAAGGAGTATCGTCGAAGTGATGGATCCTATATCCGTTTTGATGATAATGCGGGAGTAGTTATTGATAATCAGAAAGACAAAAACCCGAGAGGAACCCGTATTTTTGGACCGGTTGGTCGAGAACTTAAGGATTTAGGGTTTAATAAAATTGTGAGCATGGCACCGGAGGTGTACTAAGCATATGAAACTCAAAAAAGGCGATACCGTTATTGTGACGATAGGAAAAGATAAAGGGAAAAAAGGGAAAATTGAACAAGTTTTTCCGGGTGATGGTGCAGTTGTCATCCATGGGGTCAATGTGTATAAACGGCATACCAAAAAACGCGATGAAAAAACGCCAGGAGGAATTATTGAGCATATCCGTCCACTGGGAGCATCAAAAGTTGCCTTGATATGCCCCAAGTGTGGTAAAGTAACCCGCGTAGGATTTTTGGTTATTAAAGGAGAAAAAATTCGTATCTGTAGAAAGTGTGAACAGAAAATATAACTATGGAATCTTTACAAGAACAATACAAAAAAAATATAGTGCCACAACTCATGAAAGATTTGAGGATTGTTAACCCATTGTCTGTACCAAAATTAGAAAAAATTGTCATCAACGTGGGATTAGGCGAAGCCTTAGCAAATAAAAAAGTTATTGATGCGATGACAGCACAGCTTTCTGCTATCACAGGGCAAAAGCCGCAAACGACACGTGCTAAACGAGCTATCTCAACATTTAAACTGCGCGCTGGCGATGTCATTGGCCTGAAAGTTACCCTTCGCGGCAAGCGCATGTATGATTTTTTGACAAAACTCATTGCTATTGCCATCCCGCGGGTACGCGACTTTCGTGGGATTGCCAAGAAGGGTTTTGATGGGAAAGGAAATTACACGTTGGGTATTTCTGAGCAAACAATATTTCCAGAGCTTGAATACAGCATGGTTGATAAAGTTCGGGGATTTGAGGTAACATTTGTGACGACGGTACAAAAGGATGCTGATGCAAAGGCATTCTTGATCCTTTTAGGATTACCGTTTGAAAAATAAATATGGCAAAAACATCTGATGTCGTGAAATTTGATCATAAGCAGAAATATTCGGTTCGAGGAGTGAATAGATGTTGGCGTTGTGGGAGATCGCGGGCGTATATGCGAAAATTTGGTATCTGTCGTTTGTGCTTTCGAGAACTTGCTCATAAAGGAGAGTTGCCTGGTGTGACGAAAGCATCATGGTAAGGAGAATATTATGGTAAATGATCCAATAGCAGATATGCTTATTCAAATTAAAAATGCCGCAATGGCGCGGCGATCCTTCGTGGAATTACCTTCCTCGAAGATTAAAGTTGCTGTTGCAAATATTTTAGTAAAAGAGGGATATGTTCAATCGGCCCAACATACAGGAGACAAACCTAAGTATACACTTAAAATTCTTCTTAAGTATGAAGATGGTGCCCCGGTCATTACTGACGTAAAGCGCATGAGTAAGCCCGGGTTGCGTGTATATGTTGATCGGCACCATATTCCTACTGTGGTAGGTGGCATGGGTATTGCCATTGTTTCTACGCCACAAGGTATTATGACCGGTGCGAAAGCAAAAAAAATTGGATTAGGTGGAGAGTTATTGTGTGAAGTTTGGTAATATATTATGTCGCGAATAGGAAATGCAATCATTACTATCCCTTCCGGTGTTTCAATTGAAACAGGCCAAGGTAGTGTCATAATAAAAGGGCCAAAGGGAGAATTATCTTTGGAGCTTCCTCATGGCATCACTGTTGTTATTGGTGAATCAAATGTTGCAGTGAAGCGTGATCATGATGATACAGAAAGTCGTGCCCTTCATGGATTCGTGCGGGCCAAGCTTGCCAATGATGTTGCTGGTGTAACACAGGGGTGGAGCAAAAGTTTGGAATTATCAGGAGTGGGCTATAGGGCAAGCCTTTCTGGAGCAAATTTAGTGTTGACGATCGGGTTTTCTCATCCAGTCAATGTTACTCCTCTTCCCGGTATTACTTTTGCTATTTCAGAAGGGAAAATTATGGTTTCTGGTATCGATAAACAGCTCGTCGGACAAGTAGCAGCGAGTATTCGAGAGCTTAAAAAGCCAGAGCCATACAAAGGGAAAGGAATTAAATATGCTGGTGAGCACATTCGTAAGAAAGCTGGTAAAGCAGCCAAAGCAATCGGTGGAGCTCCCGGAGCAAAGTGAACTGCCGAGGGTAAACCCTCGGTTTCTGGCGAAACAAATAGCAGTTCCTTGCAAGAGCAAATAAAGGAGTGTTATGTATAAAGATACGATAAAAAAAGAACGTCGAACTAAACGAAAAGCACGTATTGCGGCTAAAATTCGGGGTACCAGCCAAAAACCGCGACTAGCTGTGTTTCGGTCAAATAGATACCTTTCCGTGCAGGTTATTGATGATGTAGGCGGCGTGACTATGCTTTCGGCTATGACAAAAGGAAAAAATAAACAACACGCCCAGGAGTTGGGAGCACACATTGCAAAAATGCTTATCGAAAAAAATATGAAGCATATAGTTTTTGACCGTGGTGGATACCGCTATCATGGATCAATCAAAGCATTTGCCGATGCGGCTCGAGAGGGAGGAGTGCAATTTTAACTATGAGATATCAACAGCATACCGATAGCAATGTACTCCATGAATTTACTGAAAAAATCGTGCAGGTGCATCGTGTGTCCAAAAAAACCAAAGGTGGCAACAAGATCGGTTTTTCTGTTTTGGCAGTGGTTGGTGATCGGAAAGGCCGCGTGGGTGTGGGATTAGGAGGAGCGCCAGATGTTTCCTCTGCCGTTCGCAAAGCCGTAAGTTACGCCAAAAAGCATTTGATTACCGTTCCCATGAAGGGACGAACCATTCTTCATGAAGTCCGCGTGAAGCGAGGAGCAGCACAAATACTTCTCAAACCCGCTCCTCCTGGTACAGGAGTCATTGCTGGTGGTGCAGTTCGGGCGGTCGTTGAAGCTGCTGGTATTCACGACATCGTTTCTAAAATTTTAGGAAGTAAAAATCAGGCATCCAATGTATACGCCGCTATGGAGGCATTAAAAACATTTAAGGTGAAAAGAATATAACAAGTATAAAATTTATATGAATCTTACAAATTTACCTAGTATTGTTGACAGATCAAAAAAGCGTGTCGGACGAGGTCATGGATCGGGAAAAGTAAAAACTGCAGGGAGAGGAACCAAAGGACAAAAAGCTCGTGGTTCGGTGCGAGCTGGTTTTGAAGGTGGACAATTGTCTCTCATTAAGCGCCTTCCCTATCTTCGCGGTAAATTGCGAAATCATAGCAGCAAAGAAAAAGCATTTGTCGTAAGTATTGGCAAACTGAATGCATTGCCAGAAAAAACGACGGTCACCTTGGAAGTTCTTCGGAAATACCATATGATAGATGAGGGAGTGACGAAGGTAAAAATTGTTGGTGATGGATCATTAAATCACCAACTAGATGTTGCTCTTCCCTGTTCGGCTAGTGCAAAGACAGCGATTGAAAAAGCTGGTGGGAAAGTATACTAAAAATTCATGTTTGTATCTGATCTTTTCAGTATATACCCATCTAATCAGCTTTTTCGCTTAAGAAAGCTGCAAACCTGAGTAAGATGGGCAGAACTTTTTCATGAATACATTTTTAGCTCCACTGGTAAACAGTTGGAAAACGCCAGAGCTTCGGAAAAAAATCCTTATTACTGCAGGGATATTCGTCATTTTTCGAATATTTGCCCATATTCCCATGCCCGGCGTTAACACGCAAAAATTGGCAGCCCTTTTTGCTCAAAATCAATTTTTAGGACTTCTCGATATTTTTTCTGGTGGGACGCTTGTTAATTTTTCTGTTCTCGCTTTGGGACTTAACCCCTATATCAATGCTTCTATTATTCTGCAGCTTCTCACTATTGTATTTCCCAAACTGGAAGAGCTTTCCAAAGAAGGCGATTATGGTCGTGAAAAAATTAATCAATATACACGATTTCTTACTGTCCCTTTAGCAGTTGTCCAATCGATGGGTATGTATTCACTGCTCAAAAATCAAGGCATTGTTTCGGCATTTGACCCATTGACTTTGGTGACCGTGATGGTAACTATGACTACCGGGACGCTCTTTGTCATGTGGTTGGGGGAACTCATTACTGAATACGGTATTGGCAATGGAATTTCGCTTCTTATTTTTGGCGGCATCGTGGGGAGATTGCCCGTAGCTGCAAGTCAAACTCTGAGCAACGTCTCATCAGAATCACTAACCACACTTCTCTTGTTTGGTGCCATTGCAATTATCGTCATTGCGGGAACGGTGTACGTGAACGAAGCGGTCCGCCGCATCACCGTTAACTATGCGCGACGTATTCGTGGAAATAAAATTTATGGCGGCAACACGTCGTATCTTCCTCTTCGCGTTAATCAGGCTGGTGTTATCCCCATAATCTTTGCGGTATCGTTAGTCCTTATTCCCTCTCTTGTTGGCGGATTTTTAGCACAGGTGAAAGATCCGGTGCTGGTTAATCTCGGTCGGTTTCTTACCAACATATTTAACCCCAATGGCGTATTTTATAATATTATGTATTTTGTTCTGGTTATTGGATTTACCTATTTTTATACTGCCATTACCTTTGATCCCAAAAAGATTGCCGCTGAAATTCAAAAGCATGGCGGCTTTATTCCTGGCATCCGGCCGGGAGCACCCACTGCTTCTTATCTTAACTACATTCTCACCCGTATTACCTTAGCTGGTGCCCTCTTTTTGGGTCTTATTGCAATTTTTCCCTCTATTGCGAGAGGAACGACTGGTATGACGACTCTTCTTATTGGTGGTACAGGAATTCTTATCGTCGTTTCCGTCATTTTGGAAACGGTGAAAGCGCTAGAAGCACAACTCGTGATGAGAAATTATGAAGGATTTTTGAAGGAATAAAGGAGGACGTATGCATATTGTTTTTTTTGGTCCGGAGGGATCAGGCAAAGGAACACAGGCAAAATTATTGAGTGAAGCATTGCATTTGCCGATTTTGACGTCAGGAGATCTGGTGCGTGATGCTGCAGCAAATGATAAAGGAATCATTGGAGAAGTTGTACGGCAAGCACTTACCGAGGGAAAATACGTTGCCGATAGCGAAATGTTTGTGCTTTGGAAATGGAGATTAAAAGACGAGGATGCAAAAGGTGAGTGGATTATGGATGGATTCCCGCGAAACGTGGAGCAGGCAAAATTTTTGGATGACAAAATTGACAAATATGGGTATAAAGTTGAGAAGGTATTTTACCTTAATTTGAGTGAAGAAGAATCGTATCGTCGACTTATAAAGCGTGGTCGACCTCTTCATCCGGGAAGCAATGAACTTCACGATTCACCGGAGCGGATTAAACAGCGGTTGGAAATCTATAAGCTTGGCGAAAAAGATATACTTGAGTACTATCGCCAAAAAGGCGTGCTGGTAGAAATTAATGCCGATCAATCCGTTGACGAAGTGCACAAAGAGATTGTGAAGCAGTTTTCATAAACGTCATGACGTCTTTTGAACGAGAACATAAAGAAGGAGAGCCTATGGATTTATCGCTTATTGCTATTGTCGGTATGCCGGGAGCAGGTAAAAGTGTTGCGGCTGATTTTTTCCGCAGTAAAGAAATTCCGGTTTTGCGTTTTGGTGACCAGGTGGATATTGGGTTAAAGGAGTTTCATTTAGAACGCAATGAAAAAAATGAACGATGGTATCGAGAAAAATTGCGTAAAGAATTGGGCATGGTTGCCATGGCTATAAAAATTGAACCACGCATTCAAGAAGCTGCAAAAACAAATAACACAATTGCGCTTGATGGATTATATTCTTGGGAAGAATACGTATACTTAAAACAGAAATTTCCCGAGATTAAACTTCTTTGCATTTATGCTCCTCCTATGGTCCGATATGAACGACTCGCCAATCGTCCGGTGCGACCCTTAACGGATGAAGAAGCACGGAGTCGAGATATTGCGGAGATTGAAAATCTCAATAAAGGTGGGCCTATTGCTATCGCAGATTATCTTATTAAAAATGAATCGACAGAAGAAGTGTTTCAATCTGAATTAGCAACATTTTTTTCCACTCTATGATCCCCAAGACGAAAGAAGAGCTTGCTATCATGGCGGAGGGAGGGAAAAAATTGGGGAATATTCTTCAAGTTCTTTTGGAGAAAGCAAAACCAGGGGTTACTCTCACAGCGCTTGAGCACGATGCAGTAGAGCTTATCCGTAGCGCTGGTGGCACGCCGTCGTTTACCACGGTACCAGGATACAAGTGGGCGACGTGCCTGTGCGTGAATGAGGTGGTTGTTCATGGAATTCCTACAGATTATGTATTAAAAGATGGAGATAAACTTACCATTGACATTGGTATGGTGTATAAAGGACTCCACACGGATACTGCATGGACAAAAATAATTGGTAGTGGGAAAAAAGAAACGGAAAAATTTTTAAAAATTGGTGAAGAAACGTTGTGGAGGGCAGTTGAAGAAGCAAAAGTGGGCAATCGCATTGGGCATATTTCTCAGGTTATTGAGACAATGATTACGGGTGCTGGATATAGCGTCGTTCCCACGTTGACCGGGCATGGAATAGGTAAAGAGCTCCACGAAGCCCCACAGGTACCGGGAATACTGAAGGGATCTATCGATCAAACACCAGGGCTTATGGAGGGACAAACGATTGCCATTGAGGTCATTTACGCCATGGGACGCGGCGACATTGTCTATGAGAATGACGATGGATGGACGCTTACTACCCGCGACCGATCGCTTTCCGCAGTTTTTGAGCATACTATCGCTATTGGGGCAAACGGTCCAATAGTATTGACCAAAGCGCAAAAGTGAGGTACAATACGGAAACTTTGGTCGGGGATCCCGATGCGAGTCGGGGGTTCCCGCTATTTTTTGCGTGGTCAAGATTGACCTTATGATTGATCAGAAAAATTTTGAAGTAGAAGGCGTTGTTGTTGAGTGTTTACCGAATACATTATTTCGAGTCAAGCTGCCGAATGGCCGCATTGTGTTATGCCATTTATCTGGCAAGATGCGTTTGCATTTTATTCGTATCATGCCAGGAGATAAAGTGAAGCTGGAGATGACGCCGTATGACGGGACGAAGGGAAGAATAGTATATAGAGTAAAATAATATGAAAGTTCGTGCAAGCGTGAAGCCAATGTGTAATAAATGTAAAATCGTCAGACGGCGCGGTCGGGTATATGTGATCTGTGATAATCCGAAGCATAAACAGCGGCAGGGTTAATTTGGTTGATTAGTTAATTAGAAAAGTATGGCTCGTATTGCTGGTGTAGATTTACCAAACGAAAAACGATTAGACATAGCGCTTACTTATATTTATGGTATAGGCAGGTCTAACGTGGAATCTCTTCTTCGTGATGCAAACATGGAAGGCAATCGGCGAGTGAAAACATTGACTGATGAAGAAAGCAATCGGATTGCAAAAGTTATAGAAAAAAAGTTTGTCGTAGAAGGAGACCTTCGTCGTCAAGTACAGGATAACATTAAACGCTTGCGAGATATTGGATCCTACAGAGGGTCGCGTCATGCACATAATTTGCCATCACGGGGTCAAAGAACTCGCTCCAATGCGCGTACGCGTCGAGGGAAGCGCGTGACTATTGGGGCAACAAAGAAAGATGATCGAGCAAAGACAACAACAGCACCAGCAGCTGGTGAGAAAAAGTAACATTATATGGCAATGAAAAAACCAAATCGAACGGTGGAAAAAGGGAAAGTCTTTATCACCGCGACTTTTAATAATACATTAGTGACGGTGACGGACATGCAGGGGAATACGTTGTGTTGGGGATCGTCTGGTATGGTGGGATTTAAAGGTGCACGCAAATCTACACCCTATGCGGCAACCACAGCAGTAGAAGCAGTGGGAAGAAAAGCACAAGATTTTGGATTACGAGACGTGGAAGTCTATATTAAAGGTCCGGGAGCAGGACGTGATGCTGCTCTTCGGGGACTCAAAGCAGTGGGACTGAATATTACGCTTATTGCCGATGTCACGCCTATACCACATAATGGCCTGCGACCCAAAAAGAAAAGAAGGGTATAAGGATTAATTATGGCTCGATACACTGGACCAAAAAATAGACTCGCGCGGAGAGAAAACCTAGATTTAGGTCTCAAAACTGTGGGGTCAAAAGCACATGCGTCGCTTTTGAAACGTCTTAATGTGCCACCTGGTATGCATGGCGCAAAAGGTAAACGAAAAATGTCAGATTTTGGAACGCAGCTTCGAGAAAAACAAAAAGTGAAACGCATGTATGGAGTGTTGGAACGACAGTTTCGTAAAACTTTTGAACGGGCAAAAAAATGGAAAGGCAATACTGGGGAAAAACTATTGGAATTTATGGAACGTAGACTCGATAATGTCGTCTATCGCATGGGATTTTCGCCCACACGCGGACTCTCCAGGCAACTGGTTAGTCATGGCCATGTACTGATTGACGGAAAGAAAGTGACGATTCCTTCCTATCTTGTGGATACAGATGCGGTGATTACGCTCAAACAGAATGCTATGGAAATTCCCGCAGTGAAAAAACTTTTAGATGATAAAACATTTCATGCGCCAGAGTGGATTGAGCGAAAAGGTCCGGTCGGAAAAGTCATACGACTACCGGTCCGAAGCGATATGGTTGAAGATATGAATGAACAGCTTATTGTCGAACATTATTCGCGCTAGGAGGGCGCAACATATGATTGAACCAAATTTCAAAGTAAAAACAGAGGTGGAAAAACCTGGATATGGAAAATTCATTATTGAACCATTAGACCAAGGATATGGTCAGACATTGGGAAATAGTTTGCGCCGTGTTCTTTTGAGTTCTTTACCTGGGGCAGCTATTACGTCGGTAAAAATTGAAGGGGTAAAACATCAATTTTCAACTATTTCAGGACTGAAAGAAGACGTTGTTGAGTTGGTGCTGAATCTTAAAAAAGTCCGTTTGAGTATCGAAGGAAGCGAAGTAGTCACGATGACTCTTTCCAAAAAAGGCCCAGGGGAAGTAATGGCTTCCGATATCGAAGTGCCGGCAGGTGTTGCAATCGTTAATCCTGAGTTAGTACTCGGGACGCTTGCTGATAAAAAGGCAACGTTGGAAATGGAGTTGACTGCAGAAAAAGGATATGGGTACGTTTCTGTTGATGAAAAACATGTTGAAGAGATTGGTACCGTTCCTATGGATGCATTGTTTAGCCCGGTTTCTCGAGTCAATTATCGTATTGAAGCCACCCGTGTCGGTCGCATGACCAATTTGGATAAGCTGGTGATGGAAATTTGGACTGATGGGACGATTGCACCTATTGATGCGCTCAAATCAGCAGCAAAACTTTTAGTGTCGTTCTTTTTGCAAATTGTTGAACCCAAGGCACAAGGGATTGAAGAGGGCATAGTAGTTCCCTCGACGGTCTCTGATGAAGTGCTCAAAATGCGTATCGAGGAACTCGATATTCCTACGCGCATCGTGAATGCCCTTTCCAAAAGTAGCATTGAGACTATTGGTCAACTATTGGGGACGCCACGATCGGAACTCATGAAAGTAAAAAATTTGGGTTCAAAATCATTGAGTATTGTTGAAGAAAAATTGCGAGAAAAAGGCATCGTACTTACTGTATAAAGTATTGGCACCATGAGACATTCAAATTTTGGTTACAAATTATCACGTACGAAAAATGAACGGCAGCAATTGTTTCGCAATCTTTTACGTGCACTGATTACTCACGGTAAGATTACGACCACACGTGCAAAAGCGAAAGCAATTGTGCCAACGATCGAAAAATTGATAACCAAAGCCAAGAAAGGAAGTGAACAAAAACGACGCGAAGCACTTGCTGTATTGGTTGATAAAAAGGTGACGGCGCAGTTGTGGGACATGGCCAAAACTCGATTCGCTCATCGTCAGAGTGGATTTACCCAAATAATTAAATTGGGATATCGTCGAGGTGATGCCACGGAAGAAGTGCAACTCCGATTTGTCGATGAAGCAGTTGCCATAGTTCCTGTTTCATCATCAACAAAAATTTCTGCAACGCCAGAAGAGAAGCCAAAGAAAAAAGAAGTAAAAAAAGAAACTCTACGCAAAAAAATTCAGAAAAAATAATCTATGACTCCCACAAAATCAACTAAAATACAAGAGATTAAGCGCACCTGGCATATTATTGATGTCAAAGAAAAAGTGCTGGGTCGCGTGGCAACGGACATTGCGCACACGCTTATGGGCAAATCTAAGCCCTATTTTGTGCGAAATTTAGATTGTGGGGATTATGTGGTGGTTATTAATAGTAAAGATGTTGCCGTTACTGGGAAAAAAGAAAAAGAAAAGTTATATGGCAATTATTCAGGCTATCCCGGAGGCTTGAAGCAAAAAGCACTTTGGCAAGTGCGACAAGAAAAACCAACAGAACTTATTCGCCGTGCTGTGTATGGTATGCTGCCAAAAAATAAATTGCGTGATAGATTGATCACTCGTTTATATATATATCCTGAAGCAGAACATCCATATAAAGATAAAATTCATTAAATATATATGGCAGATAAACCAAC
>JGI1358J11329_10000740_pt1 | contig 28426 bp, 28 predicted proteins | sample Subgroupgradi54m_FD_11329 | JGI IMG/M metagenome (IMG submission 11329)
TACGCAGAGGTAAAGGAGGTTTTTTAAGACGATGAAGTCATAGGTTTTGTTTTTGAGTCGAAGAGCAAAGCTGACAGATACGGAGGCTTTGTGAAACTGAGACAACACTTACTCCTATTGAAAGTCATCGTAATCTTGTTTGTTATCATCGCGAGCGCGGCCGACGATTCAAAGCTTTATGCTGAGCCGGTGAAAAGCTATTATCTGAGACAAACAGGACGAGTAGCCGTCTACCAAGGTAAAGAGAAACATATTTACAATGTATTAATGATCGCACGCGTGTTGAATGGCGAGCGGTGTCGTCAAGTTGGAAGCCTCCGCACGAAAGAAGGCATGGATGTGCCGGATTGCGTGGATGGCCCTGAGATGGATGCCCGGTATGGCCCCATGTTCCGCCGGAAGCCGCTGCAAGCGCCTTATGTTTACTTTAAAGACCGCGTACCATGTTTGACTGTTTTTACCAAAGAGCCTTCGGCTATCCCCGAAACCCTGCTTCGTAAAATGGTTCAAACATTAAAAGAGAACGGATTTACTGAGGTCACTGTGATTTATCCGTCCAATCCGGTAAACCCGAGATATATTTACCCGATGTCCCTATCCCGGCACATGAAACCGCCGGATTTGATTTTAGATTTGCAGAAAGAACCAACACAATAATCCGAAGGACGAAGACTTCACAATCTTCGCCGCCGGCATCTGAAACAGTAGTTTTCAGATGAAGAGTTATTGCTTCGGCATTGCTTTTTCGTCCCTCCACAAAACTTCCCGCATTGGGTTGGACAGAAGGGCAGTCGGAGAATTAGAACCATCCCTCATTTTTCTAAGTCTTCGCCACAGGTACCTGAAATTCATATTTCAGGTGCCAATCCCCGAAGATTTGGGATAAAATACATGCCAATTTATTAAACCTGTCCCCCGGAGAATTTAGAAACTCACAATGATTACTCACTTTTCGGTTCAAATGAGAAGATTAAAAAGATGGCTGAGCCGTTCTTATTGGGCCATCCGCCTGCTCCATTTATCCAAATCCGAAGACACCGCTAGCACACCCGGTCTTGTGTTAATTCAAATCGACGGGTTGTCCCAAAAGCAATTTGATCGCGGCATCAAAGAAGGCCGTCTGCCGTTTCTCAAATATCTGATCGAAAGACAAAAGTATAAAACGTATGCGCACTATTCGGGAGTTCCGTCAACAACGCCCGCCGTGCAAGGCGAACTGTTCTATGGGGTGAAAGGTTGCGTGCCGGCGTTTAATTTCATCGATCACGAAAGCGGCGAAACATTTATTATGTATGAACCTAAGTGTGCCAGTCAGATCGAAAGCCGGATCAGCCAAGGTAACGTACCGCTTCTTGAAGGCGGGAGCTCTTACTCTAATATTTTTACCGGAGGCGCCCAAGAATCGCATGTTTGCGCGGCCAGTGCCGGATGGGGCGGTTTTTTTAAAGCCCTTAATCCGTTGCAATGGCTGATCATCTCCATTTTTCATGTCGATGTTTTACTCCGCATAAGTGTCTTTTTAGTGTTTGAAATTTTTTTAGCGTTTTATGAATCCATCAAAAGAACGCTGAGCGGTGAAAAGTTTTGGGCGGAATTTTTATTCATCATTGCGCAATTATCCGTCGGCGTTTTCTTGAGGGAAATGGTTGTGATGGGAGTCAAGATCGATATCGCCCGCGGCTTGCCGATCATTCATTTGAATTTTTTTGCCTATGATGAACAAGCTCATCGTCGCGGCCCGACCTCAAAATTCGCTCACTGGTCTTTAAAAGGAATCGACGGTGCCATTTCCAGAATATGGAAAGAAGCTCGATATACCGAACGGCGCGATTACGATATTTGGATTTATTCCGACCATGGCCAGGAAGACACCATTCCTTATGAAGTTGAATATCACAAGACTATCAAAGAAGTTGTTTCGGGTATTTTTGGTGAACTGGAGAATTCTAACCTTAAAAAAAGATATACTAAGAGAGAAACTGTTTATTGTTGCGGGGGAGTCTGTTCGAAAACATTTTTTCCTTTTTCCCGTCGAATTTCTCGTCCGGTGACGGTAGAAGAAAAAAGTCAAAAAGTGACTGTAATGGGAATGGGGCCGATTGCGCACGTTTATCCTACCTCAGAATTAAGTGCAGAAGAAAAAGAACGCGTGATTTTGGAGTTATTGAATACGGCAAAAGTTCCGGTCGTATTGACTCTAAAGGAGGCGGGAAAGATTGAGGCTAGGACTCTAACTAATAGATATACACTTCCTGAAGAGGCCTCTGAGATTCTGGGCCACGATCATCCGTTTTTGAATGAAGCGGTGGAAGATTTGATTAAATTATGTGAACATCCCAGCGCGGGAAAGATTATTTTTTGTGGTTGGCGGAAAGGGGAGGTGCCAAGGACTTATCCTTTTGAAAACGGTTCACATGCAGGGTTTGGGCCTGAAGAAACAAATGGTTTCGCTCTTTTTCCCTCAGATGCTCCGGTCTCTTTTAAAGATCGTCCCTATTTGCGGCCTCTCATGATCCGGGAAGCGGCTCTCCGGCATTTAGGGAAAGCGCCTATGTTTGATTTTGCTTCTGAACCGCAAACTGCCGCTAAAAACTTACGGATCATGACGTATAACGTACACAGCTGCGTGGGTATGGACGGAAAGCTTTCGCCCGACCGGATTGCACGAGTCATCGCACGCCATGATTTGGACGTGGTTGCTTTGCAAGAGTTAGACGTTGGAAGAAATCGTTCTGGCGGAATCGACCAAGCTGAGATCATCGCCCGTAAACTCAAAATGAATTTCCATTTTCATCCTTCCTTTACGCTAAAGGACGGTAAATACGGAAATGCAATTCTAAGCCGGTTTCCGATGCGTATGGTCCGGGCCGATTCGCTCCCGCGCCTGAAAGCGCAACGGGTGTTTGAACCGCGCGGCGCCTTATGGGTAGAACTTGATATGAACGGAACCAAAATTAACTTGGTGACAAGTCACTTAAGTTTATGGCCGGCGGAACGTTTGCTTCAAATAGAGGCATTGCTAGGATCGGATTGGATCGGCGGTGAATCTTGTCACGGCCCGGTCATTTTATGCGGTGATTTTAATGCCCAACCCCAGTCTGTTGTTTGTCAGCGCATCGGATGTAAGCTCCGCGACGCCCAAACCATTCTGAAGTCGCATCAGCCGCATAACACCTGGTTTAGCAGGCGTATTGACCATGTATTTGTCAGCCCCGAGATTGAAGTGATGAATATAGACGTGTCTCGAACCGAATTGGATAAAATTTCTTCAGACCATCTTCCCCTGATTGTCGAATTGAAGATCAACCAATAAACTACAAACCCTGCTGTTAATACATTGCGACATAAGTTTTGCTGAGAGCAGCGAAGAGAATACTTGAGAGCAGTCCCCACAAGGGATACAATAACCACTTAAATAGGGATACAGATCAATATCCTGGAAGCCGAACAAAGGAGGTTATGAAAATGAAACGAATAGTACTTTTGTTGGTAGCTGTGGCTTTACTTGGCGGTTGTGTCACCAAGACTGAACCGCGCACTTGTTTTGGAATCTTTTGCCTCAAACCCGGAAATTACGATTATCAAGGTAAGCCAACTTCGTAAAAACAACAAAAGGATACTTATGAAGCCATTTGCTTGGATTTTAGTTGTTATCTGTATGTTCGGTGTGTTGAGCGGTTGTCACAGCGGGATCATGAGGGGAACCGGTTCCGATGTCTCGAAGCTCGGCGACAAAATGCAGCGATAAGTCGTTCCTAAAGAATTACGACAAAACTAAAACGGGAAGAGGTTTATTCTTAAACAATTAAAACCGTCCCAAATTTAGAATTTTCAAATTTGTTTCCTGCATCAAATCACATGTCTCAATTTCCCGTTTCTCAGAAAAAAATTGAAGCGCTTGAGCACGCAATGGCCCGTCTTGGTGTCAAGCGCGCGGATTTAGAAGAGTCCTTTATCCGTTCAGGCGGTGCCGGCGGACAGAATGTAAATAAAGTCGCGACTTGCGTGGTTTTAAAATACCTACCGAGCGGCCTTGTGATCAAATGCCAAAAGGACCGTTCACAAGGAATGAACCGTTATCTGGCCCGTAAAATTCTCATCAGCCGGTTAGACGCCCAAATCCACGGCCGCGAAAGCGAAGAAGCCAAACGGATTTTCAAAATCAAACGCCAGAAACGCAAACGCTCCAAGCGCGCCAAAGATAAAATGTTGGAGGCGAAACGTCATCAAAGTGAAAAGAAGCAGCTTCGGGCAGTTAGCGGAGACGACTTACAGTAGTCGTCCCGGCTCAGTCCTTGCGCACTGGCGTAAGGGCGAACGTAGAGGAGAGTGGTTTTTCATTGAAAAATTAATTCTTTCTGACAGTCATCGGACACGACCTCCTTGGTTGTGCCGATGCAGCCCTCGAAGAGATCCACAGTAATGAATTGTTGTGGAATTCAGCGCTGATCCACATCGATTATGATATGTTGAAGATCAGCACAGTCCTCAACCTCAGATAATTATTTATTTGTTGTTGAGGACAGTCCTCGTAGAGGGTATAATGCTCTTCGATTAGGGTTGTGGCGGACGCGTAAAGATCAAGTGTTGATTTGCCCTCCAAAATAGGAGGGCATTTTTGTGTCAAAAAAGCACGTAGATAAAAGCCGTTCCCTAGCCGAAGAAATCTCCCAAAAGATATTTTTCGTTCGGGATGAGAAAGTCATGCTTGATTCCGACCTTGCACGAGTTTATGGTGTTAAAACCAAAGCTCTCGTGCAAGCCATAAAGCGCAATAAAGATCGGTTCCCATCCGATTTCGTGTTCCAATTGACAGCCAGTGAATATAACTGTTTGAAATCGCAAATTGCGATATCAAAGGAGGTCGGCATGCGGTCACAATTTGTGACCGCATCTAAAAGGAACATTCGCTATCTCCCTTATGCGTTTACCGAGCACGGAGCTCTGATGGCCGCCAATGTTTTAAACAGTAAGAGGGCGGTTGCAATGAGCGTCTATGTGATTCGTGCTTTTGTCCGCTTGCGGACAGTCTTCCTTGATAATCAAATTCTTCAGGAACGGCTTCGAGAAATCGAAGGAGTTCTTCTGGAGCATGACGTTCAGCTTGAAGATGTGTATGAGAAGATAAAGCAGCTCTTTCTGCTCTCAAAGAAAACTAAGGCTATCGACTTTCACCACGGAAATGGAAATACCTGACGAGGTAGTCACAAATTGTGACATCCAAAGAACGAGTTTTTAAGGTGCCAAAATGTCACCTTAAAGAAAGCGGGCCGCGGTCAACACAAAAAGTATCTTCCCACCGTCTTTACCGAGGAGGGCGTTGACAGCCGCCGGCATCTGAAATACAGCGCTTTATGCAGTCCCTAGAACGCAGTGGCAGGGATTGGTTTCAGATGAGCATATAAACTTTCCCACAGTCTAGAAGTTTAACTTGAAAATACATCAAAAATAGTGTACTCTTTAAATAGCACAAGAACCTGAATACGAAGTCCTGTTTTATGAAATGCGGGATGGTTTCTCACCCACGGATGATTTCCTCGATTCTTTAAGCGCTAAAGTTCGAGGTAAACTTGAAAAATGGATTGAGCAACTCGAAATACACGGGCCGAACTTACCGAGGCCGTTTGCTGATACGGTCCGTGATAAGATTCGTGAACTGAGGCTTCGGTGGGGTTCGAATCACTTTCGATTTTTATACTTTTTTGTAGGAAAGAAGATTGTGATCACCCACGGTTTTCTCAAAAAGACGGCTCAAGTGCCTGAAGCTGAAATCAACCGCGCGATTCGCTATATGAATGATTTTCTCATTCGGCTTGGAAAAGGAGATATTCAGTTATGAAAGGTGTACGCAGATTCAGAGACCGGCTCGCCAAGGATCTTCAAGATAAGAAATTTAAGAAAGCCTTTGATGAAGAAGACCTCTTTGCTCGGCTCGCCATTCAAATTGCAAAACTGCGCGAGGAACAGGGTTTAAGCCAAGTGGACCTGGCCAAACGACTCCATACTTCTCAACAAATGATCTCGCGCCTGGAAGATGCTCAAAATAGAAGCTTTTCCTTGAGAACACTTATCAAAATAGCTCATGCCTTCCATAAGAAGCTAGACGTCGAATTCATTTAATCATTCCTAAGGATGGGGATGTCCAAATCCCCGCCGCAGGTATCTGAAATATGGATTTCAGATGCCTAGTGACGAGAATTTCAAAGCAGTTTCCATTTATCAAATGTGGCGGCTTGGCCGCAAAACACGCCGTTTGAATCAATCAGATTCCAAACAGTGGCTTGCTCAATTTTAAAACGCTTTCCGGTTTTTGAAATCCGGATTCCTGAGTAATTGTCGATATAACCCTGCTTTTTCGATTGAATTTTTCTGTTTTTCTGCTATAATATTTTCACATTCAGGGTTGTGGCCGCTCCAAAATAGATCGTCCCCTGAAGCGACGAGGATGTCAAATCCTCGCGCTTCGGTGCCTGAGCCAAGAGACTCAGGCGGCGGAAAAGTCGGGAATTCCACTTCGCCCTCCTAATCAAAAGGAGGGTATTTTTGTGTCCAGAAAACCGTCAGGCAAATCTAAAGATCGAACCATTTCCATCGAGTTGATTTCGAACAAAATCCACTTTGTACGAGACAAGGCCGTTATGATGGATGAAGACCTTGCTAAACTTTACGGTGTGAAAACGAAGTATTTGAATCGTCAGGTTAAGAGGAATCTCGCAAGATTTCCGGAGGATTTCATGTTTCAACTTACAGAAAACGAGACTTTGAGGTGCCAAAATGTCACCTCAAAAAGAGGCGGCCGCCGCTACTTGCCCTTTGCCTTTACCGAACAGGGCGTTGCCATGCTTTCAAGTGTGTTGAATAGTCCTCTCGCGATTCAGGTGAACATTCAGATTATGAGAGCTTTTGTTGCGGTGAAGAGAATGGGTTTAACTTATGTGGCCCTGAAGCGAAAAATTCAGGAAATGGAGAAGAAATATGATGTCAAATTTAAGGTTGTTTTCGAGGCAATCGAACAAATTATCTTAGAAATGGTAAAAACCGAACACCAATCGCCCCCACCCAAAAAGGGAATCAGCTTCAATGGAAATTGAAGACGTGGTTAGCGAATCTAATTTCCTTCCTTAATTTCTACCTTCCACCCTCTATATTCTAATTGCAAAAAGGTGACTACGCTTTGTCTTGAGATACGGATCTCAAGCACTTTGGGCCAAAGCGATTTCCGAGTCCAATGGCGGTAGCTTGAAAGCATCAGTCGCGTCTGGCTTACCAAAAACATAAAATCACAAGCGGAAAGGGTATTCATTAAGAGCTATTTTAACCTGTAAATTCGCTTTACTCAACCATGAGGACGAGAATTTCACAATTCTCGCCAAAGGTATCTGAAACGTTGGTTTCAGATACCTAAGACAGGGATGCCACAATCCCCGAAGATTTGGGATATAAATCGGGTTATCTGCTTGGAGGACACCTGCAAATTGGACAACAGATTGTTTTCGTCGCAATTTATGCAAAAGGCGAGATTGCGCTCAAAAGGTCTCGGTCTGACAGGCGTCTAACGGGCAAAAACTGGCGCATCGTGATATTATTATACCTTTAAGGAGATAGTATGAGTGTTTCCTATGATGAAGCCCTTCGAGAAGCCGTTCGACTGAATAATCGAAAGAATCAAATTGGCGCCGAACTCATTCGGAAAATAGGCGCGTCAGCCTCAAAGCACAATCCCAATCATGGTTTCCAGGCAATCGCCAAGACATTTATCCTCTCTGGCTGCAAATTATCAGGTCAAATAATTGACGCTGTAAGGATTGGACATTTACTTCTTGCTGTTATTGGGATGCGGACGCTTTTTGAAATGATGATAAACACAACCTACATTTTTAATCATCCGAAACACAGACGAGATGTGCGTCATATGCGAAGAGTTTGTAAAGATATTCTAAGGACGACAAATAAGAAAAGGGGTCGCGTTGTTCACTCAAGGATCGACGGCAAAGGAGTTGAGGCGCGCGCGAGGGAAATAGGGCTTCTGCCCCTTTACAAAACAAGCTACCGAGGGTTAAGTGATTGGAACCATCTTGCCACACGCACTCCATTTATTTCTCAGCAGGAACCAGGTGAAAAATTTGGAAAGGCCACGGCGTCACAGGCTTTAACAATTACCCATGACATTCTGGATAGTATCTGCGAAGGTCTTGGCCATTTGCTTGATAAAGCCTGGGAATCTGAGGTAGTGGCATTTCGAGATCAACATGAAAAGGAATCCGATGTCCGAAGAAATCATTAAAAAGCTGGAAGAAATTGGGCAATGGCTCAAAGAAAACGAATCCATTGAATCTTGCAAGACTAACAATGATTTTATGCGTTTGGCGGTGGATGTCAGTAACCATGTTCGTTTTTTAATGGTAATTGCCTCAGGGATGATCCCGCAAGAAACGTTCAAAGGATACGACAAGGAAAGCGCTGTTATTGTCGGCCACTTTGTACGACTTTATAAACTTTATGACTCAGCGTCATTACATGTTTCAAAGAATCATGGAGAGATCGCAGCAATCTTCACGCGGCTATTTTTTGAAACAAGTACCCGAATGGCTTATTTAATAAAAAAGGGGAGTGCATCAATTCAAAACTTTATTTTCATATCCTATCAATCTGACAAAGAGATTCTTAATGACATCCTGGAAAAGCAATCAAAGCGACAGTTAATTCCGATTGAAGAAAGAATCCTTAAAGGAATCAGACGGCGTTTGCAAGAGGATGGAATTGAAGAAAAACGACTGCTTTCAAATAAGCAATGGAAACTTGATGGAAAAGACTTTCGTGAAATCATGAAAGACGTTGACCTTGGGCACCAATATGCCTATGGGTTTGGGTCTCAAAGTTCTCCTGTTCATGGCAACTGGAGAGATATTCGCGCTCACCACCTAACTTTCAAGGATGCCGTTTACACTCCTGAATGGGAATATGATTCCGTCGATCCGAGGAACATTACCCCACTATCAGTTATTGCGACTGACGCTATAGGTAGCTTTTTATCCTGGAATAAAACGGACTCTGATGGTTTCGTAAGTAAATACGCAAAAGATGTTGGAGCTTACGCGATACGTCTTGATCAATTTCATGAAAAGACATTAAACTCTCGCGCTTCTTCTGACCCGTACCCTGAAGGTACGTCGGTTTAAAAAGCCTGTACAGATTTTTAAATCTCACATTGTCGTCGGAAAGTGAGATTTCGGGAATATTCTCCTTATTTTTCTTCATAATACCCATGGAACTAAGCCATTCCTGTACAGCCATTCGTTTGGTATAATCTGAACCTTATGAAATCACCGATATTAAACTCACCTTATAATGAACCTACCCGTCATTTCAAATCAGACGAGAAAGGTGTCACAGACGAGATTCTCGAATTTCGCCGGCCAAGCAGTTTTTACATTCCTGTCCCTCGAGCAAAAACAAAACAGAAACAGATGGAAATGGCTCTTGCAGAAGGGGCTTTCGGAAGTGAACTACAAAAAGAAAATGAGTTTATAAGCAAGGTAAGACAAAAAGTCGGAAGTTGGCGACGCGAAGGATATCCCGGTCTTACGAAAACATCGCGCGATCTTTTGGCCTATTGGCAGGATGACACTAGAGAGAACAAACTTTTCTTCTGCCAAATAGAAGCGTTAGAAACTCTGATGTATATCAACGAGGTTGCCGAGAAATCCGGAGAAAATTGGATCATCAACCAGTTGAAACAGGCAAGCGCGGATGCGAATCCCGGCCTTTACCGTTTAGCCTTTAAAATGGCCACGGGATCTGGAAAGACCGTGGTTATGGCAATGATTATTGCTTACCAAACTCTCAATAAGATTCGCTATCCACAAGATACCCGTTTCACTGATGCTTTTGCTATCATCACTCCCGGTATCACCATTCGCGACAGACTGAATGTTCTTCTGCCCAACGATCCCCAAAACTACTATCAGAAGCGCGGAATTGTTTCCTATCCTGATTTTGAACAATTACAGCAAGCCGTAATCCTCATTACTAACTTTCACCAATTAGAACTGCGGCAAAATCATCGACTCAAAATGGGCGCTGTTATGAAAGCTGCGGGCATTATCAAAGAAGAGGCTGTGAAAGAAACCCCAAGTGCTATGATCAGCCGGACTTTCAAAAGTTTACTGAACAAACCTCGCGTACTTGTGATTAATGACGAAGCCCATCATTGTTACCGCAGTAAGCCTGATACCCTAAAAATGTCAATTGAAGAACGAAAAGAAGCTGATGAAAACAACAAAGCTGCTCGCGTTTGGATTAGTGGTCTTGAGGCGCTTTCCAAGAAAATGGTGCTCAATGGTGTGATTGACCTTTCTGCTACGCCATATTTCCTTAGCGGATCAGGCTATCAAGAAGGCACTCTTTTTCCTTGGGCTGTGTACGATTTTTCGCTTTTGGATGCCATTGAATGCGGCGTCGTTAAAATTCCGAGACTTCCAATCCTGTCGGACTCCATTACAAAAGGGGAAGAGCCAGAGTTCAGAAATTTATGGCTCTATGTCAGAGACAATTTGCCAAAAAAGGGACTTAGAACTGGTGGGAAAGGATATATCTCAAATCTTATTTTGCCAACGAAACTTCAAGAGGCACTAGAATCACTTTACGGAAGCTATGAGAAAAACTTCCGTCTTTATGAGCAGTATAAGAAAAAAGATCCTGCTGTTATGCCGCCAGTCATGATCATTGTCTGCAATAATACGTCAGTCTCAGAGTTGGTGTATCGTTGGATCGCTGGTTATGAGTATCAGACTGCAAGCGGTAAAATGAAATTTGAGAAAGGAAACTTGGAAGTTTTCCGCAATGAGGATGGCGTAAATTTTCTCGACAGGCCAAATACGCTTCTAATTGATAGCGCCCAGCTTGAGAGTGGTGAGAAGATTAGCGCCGAATTTGAGATGGTCTTTTTTAAAGAGATCGAAGACTTCCATAATGAATATCGCCGCAGATTTCCCGGACGTATAGAGCCAACCGATGAAGAACTTTTGCGCGAAGTAATGAATACGGTAGGCAAGCCTGGAAAGTTGGGGGAAAACATTAAGTGTGTTGTGTCGGTTTCAATGCTTACGGAAGGGTGGGATGTGAATACCGTAACTCATATTCTTGGTGTACGAGCGTTTTCTACCCAGCTTCTTTGTGAGCAAGTGGTAGGTCGGGCGCTTCGTAGAGTTGACTACAATGTGGATTCAGATGGCTTGATGAAACCAGAATATGCCGAAGTCTATGGTGTTCCATTCAGTTTCTTGAAGGCCGAGGGCCCGCCTCCGGGACCACCAAAAGTCATGCATCGTGTCCATGCGTTACCGGATAGGGAACAGCAATATGAGATTACCTTCCCGCGAGTCGAAGCTTATCGCTATGAAATCGATGAAAAGAAATTAGAAGCTAAATTCACTGAAGAATCCAAAACTGTGATCGAAAACGAACCCACCGAAATAACGATCGAAGGGGTGGTGGGTGATACGACATTTGAAAGACTTGATAAGATTAAGGAACGACGGGAGGGCGAAGTAATCATGCGCCTTACCGAACGGCTTCTTAAAAAATACTATGCGGATGGATATGGTGCCGAAAAGATCTGGCTCTTTCCGCAGTTGAAGCGCATTGTGGAGGAATACGTCAAAAAATATGTCGTGCTAAAAGATCGAATGGTGATTGGCTATCTATCAGTTGGAGAATATTTTTCAGGTTCCTTAACGAAGATCCAGAATGGGATCATCAAGGCAAACATAGCAGAACAAAAGGACAAGAAAATATTACCTGTTCTTGCACCCTATGACACCTCAGGTTCAACAAAACACGTAGATTTTATAACTACAAAGCCGATTCAGGAAACGGCCAAAAGTCACGTGAATTATGTTGTTGCGGATACTGAAGAGTGGGAGCAAGGTGTTGCAAAACGGCTGGAACAAATGTCGGAAGTGCTGTCTTACGTAAAAAATCAGAACTTGGGATTTACCATTCCTTATGAACACCAAGGGAGTTCACATCAGTACCTGCCGGATTTTATCGTAAAGATTGCAATGAAGGACAAAACCGTTCTCAATCTTTTGCTTGAAGTAACCGGCAAGAAAGATGACAAGAAAGCCATGAAGGTCAAAACAGCCAGGGAATTCTGGGTTCCGGCTGTTAATAACTTTGGGAAATTCGGCAAATGGGCGATTCTCGAAGTTCAGGATATCCACGAAACGCAGAATCTGATTCTCGCGGGAGTAAATAGAGGATTCGACAACATTACTAAGGAAGAATTATGGGCGGGAAAAAAATAAAAGAAATAACGACTGCCGCGCCAGTGGTTTCTTATAAACACGAACAAAAACGAGTTCGTATTCCCACGCAGGAGGAGTCTGAAAAGCTGAGCCCCCGTGAAAAACAACCAGTCAAAAAGAAATACGATTATGATCCCTCGTTAGACCCGCAGCTCGTTTGGGCCGGGAAAAAAGAAGCGGGTTCTGAGTTCGGTGTAGCGACGGTTCCTATCTATGTTCAGGAAAAAATAGCGCCTGAAGCTGTAATAGCCCGTTTGAAATCAGGCACGCAAGAAAGCCCCCAATTGCTTCTTTTTGGTGAGACAGCACAGGAACAGTTTGTGAAGGCAGTCGAGTTCTATAAGCACGAGGACAACTGGCAGAACCGGATGATTCTGGGAGACAGCCTAATTGTAATGAACAGTCTCCTTGAAAAGGAAGGTATGCGCGGCAAGGTTCAGACGATTTATATTGACCCACCTTACGGAATCAAATTTGGCTCCAATTGGCAAGTTAGTACGCGAAAACGTGACGTTAAGGACAATAAGGTTGAAGATTTTATCCGGCAACCAGAACAGATTAAGGCATTTAGAGACACTTGGGAACTTGGTATTCATTCTTATCTTTCATATTTGCGTGACCGCTTAATTGTTGTTCGTGAACTTTTAACGGAAAGCGGTTCTTGCTTCGTCCAAATTAGTGATGAAAACCTTCATCTTGTCCGAAATCTTATGGACGAAATATTTGGAGTAAGCAACTTTGTGTCTTTAATTACTGTGAGGAAGACAGGTTCCGTGAGTAGTCCTGATGCAAAGTTGAATACACTTGGCACATTGGGTGATTATCTTGTTTGGTATGCAAAAGATAAAGACAGTATCAAATATCGTCAACTCTACACTTTTAAGCTTGACGATATTAAGACTCTCAATCAATACAATTTAGTTTTTACTGAGAATGGTGGTATTAAGCGCTTAACTGACGAAGAATTAAAATCTCTAACTGACGAAGAATTGTTAAAAATTTTTCAGTCGACCAGTTTAGAGTCAAATGGCTATTCTGAACAATTTCATTTTACAGTTGAGTTTAAGGGCAAGAAATACAAACCGGTGTCAACACGTCATTGGAGCACCACATGCAATGGGATACAAAATTTAATAAAAGCAAGTCGGATAATTGCCACTGAAAATAAACTTCGTTACGTCCGTTATCTCGGCGATTTTCCGGTAACTCCTCTTGGTAATATTTGGACTGATTTGATGGGTGCTTCAAATCTCATTTATGTTGTACAAACCAACCAGGCGATTGTTCAACGTTGTATTCTTATGACAACTGATCCAGGCGATTTAGTCCTTGATCCGACTTGCGGTTCAGGCACAACCGCATATGTTGCTGAACAATGGGGGCGCCGATGGATTACTACAGACACTTCCCGTGTAGCATTGGCTTTGGCGCGTACGCGTTTGATGACCGCCAAGTTTCCGTATTACAAACTTAATGAAGAAAAAAATATACGGGCAGGATTTGAATACAAAACTGTTCCTCATGTTACTTTAAAGTCTCTCGCTAATAACGAAGAACCAGAAAAAGAAGTTCTTTGTGATCAACCAGTAGAAGAAAAGAAAATCGTTCGCGTTACTGGACCTTTTACAGTCGAATCGCTTTCTCCTCACCGTGTTTCTGATGCACAGGAAATGGTTTCTACAGAACGGTTCATTGAAACTATTGTGGTCAATCTTCGTAAAGCTGGTGTTCAAACAGGAGAAAAAGGTGCGCGGCTTGAATTTGAAAACCTTGATATTCTTCCCGGCGGCCCTGAGATCCAAGCAGCAGGTGAATATAAAACAAAAGATGGGTTGAAGAAAGTGGCTGTAGCGATCGGTCCTGAATTTGGGAGTGTAGATGACGATTTTGTTCGTGACGCTGCAACAGTCGCAAAAAAATTTGCTGATCTCCTTGTGGTTGCCGCTATGTCGTTTGAAGCCGCTGTTTTTGCAGAGCCTTCGGAGATGAACGGACTCCGCATTATGAAAGTAAAGATTAACCCCGATCTTTCAATGGGTGATCTTTTGAAAAAGACGGGTTCCGGTAATTTGTTCCTTGCATTTGGCGATCCTGATGTGAGGATTAAAACAACTAAAGATGGTGTCGTCGTGGAGATTGTTGGCGTTGATGTCTATGATCCGGTTAAAAGTGAGATCCGCTCAAGTGGTTCCGGTGATCCAGAGCATGACATTGCCGCGTGGTTTATTGATACGAATTACAACGGCGAAGCATTTTTTGTCACCCATGCTTATTTTCTTGGAGCCGACAAGCCATATGAAAAGTTGAGAAAAGCTCTGAAAGCAGATATCAATGAAACTGCTTGGGATGAACTGTATTCCACAAAGTCACGGGCCTTCCCTAAACCCAAGACTGGCAAAATCGCTGTCAAAGTTATCAACCACTACGGCGACGAAGTGATGAAGATAATTGAAATCAAATGACCATTAAGATGAAATTGCCTCAGAATCCAAAGCCATTTATAAGGTTAATTATCCTATCGGCAGGGGTTTTAATCCTAGAAGTTATTCACATCACGTTTTTTAAGTCCTTCATTCCTGTAGATCCAAAAGTAGCACTGATATTTCAGGGTGGAATTCTTTTTGTAATACTAGGCTCGCTCTTTCTGGAAGATAAGTTCACTGTTCCAGGAGATGCACTAGTTAATGCTTTGGCAGCTTTCATTTCACTTTTGACAGTTTATTATCTTAAACCCAATTTTTGGAATTTAATAGCGATCTATAGCGGTCTTGTTTTTCTCGCCGCTGCTGGATGTTTTTGTTTTGGTTTGCCGACGGATCCAAATGCACGTTTTCCCGTATTGAGTAGAATCCTTTACCGCTTTGCAATCACCTTTGGAAAATCCAATGTTATTTTTTCTATCGTCTTTTTATATGGGTTGTTTACTTTTTACGGTATCCAATCTCCGCTAACTGCAACTCTGGTTTTATTTTGGGGTTTTTACCTTGCCCTTTGGCCGTTAAAGGTTCCTCATTTAATTCAATTTCTTTTTGAGGGATCAAAAGATAAGTTAAAACCCATTGGCAACATATTTCGTGTCGAAAGTCCGTGTTTAATCCGCGTGAGCGTGGTTGAAGATTTTAATTGGGACAATTCGGACGGTCTTATAGCCTGCTTACCAAACAAAGATTTTCGATATGTGTATCCTTTATATTCTCAGTTCCGGGAAGAGGGCACAATCGCAACGGGATTATTACTTGGTAATGCAGCAAATCAAATTAGCGGGGCAATTGTCGGAGGGGTGTATAAGTCTGATGGAGCAATGGTTCCTCAGTTAGAGGATCTTGTGTTAACGCACTTTAAGTTGAACAACAAACTAAAACCATTGGGCTTGATTATTGAAGGGTCAGCCATTGGAAAGGTTAAGTTCGAGGTTTGGGACCCTACTTCTTGCGAAGAGGGGATGTTGGTTTTTTGCAAGATCGGAGATCAGTATGTGTACTACCAAATTATCGAAGGAACAACGCATGAGGAATCAATCGAGCGTGATAGACACGGATTTCATGTGGCGCAGGCGATCCAGTTGGGAATTCTAGAAAAGACGGGAAAATTCAAAAAGTATCACTGGGTGCCGTCAATGAATATTCCAGTTTTTCCAGCTACGCATCTAAGTGGGAATGTTGCTCTTTGCGGAACTGATGGATTTGAGGTAGGCAAGATACCAAAATCGAATATAAAAGTATTTGCCGATCTAAGAAGCTTGAGGGTTTATCACACGGCGATTTTGGGCGTTACAGGTAGTGGCAAATCCGAATTTGCCCTCGATTTGATCCGACGAAATGCGGCAAAACAAGTGAAAGTATTTTGTGTTGATTTGACATCCGTTTATGTTGACAAGCTTCAAGATTTGAATCCCGCAAACCTCAGCCTGGATCCGAAAACGTCTGAAGATCTCGGGCTGAAAATACACGAAGCTGATACAGGTGAGTTTGGAGGTGGTAAGGAAAAGAAAATCTTAAAATCGTTTGCAGATCAGATTAGGCGCGAAGTTAAAAATAGTGTCGAGGGATTCATTAAAGATAGCACAAAGTTCGTTGGCCTTATTAATTTGCCATCAATCTCAAACACGAAAGCGACCATATTCGTGACAGAAATTTTCCTATCCTCCATTTTACATTATGCAAAGGATCATAAAGACTCCCCCGGTATTTTGATTGCTTTGGAAGAAGCGCACACAGTGATTCCTGAATCTACAACCATGGGGTTAGGAGATAATGAATCGAAGGGAATGGTTGCGAGAATTGCCCAAATAGCGTTGCAGGGACGAAAATACAACGTGGGTTTACTTGTGATTTCGCAGCGAACAGCCAATGTGAGCAAGACCGTTTTGTCACAATGTAATACAATATTTGCATTTTCTAGTTTCGACGAAACAGGAATAAATTATTTGGCGAATATAATAGGAAGGGATTTTGCTGACACTCTACCCAATCTTGATTTTCTTCAAGTTGTAGGTTTTGGAAAAGGCATGCTAAGTGATCGGCCGGTTATTTTTGAGATACCCTATGATCCAAAAAAAGATGATGAAAAACGCACTGTTCAGGAAGTTGAATCCCATGGCAGTGATGTTTTGATAAGCTCTGACTCTCGGGAAGAATCGTGATTAGTGACAAGCAGATTACTTACTCCTACTCTCGTTTAGGATCGTTCAAGCAATGCCCTCGTCAATATGCCTACCGGTACATTGAAAAGCCCGAGATAGAAAAACAACCCACCATTGAAGCTCACCTTGGAATCGTCTGCCACGAAACAATCCAGCAGATTTATAAGGACCTTTGGCTTTCTAAGCTAATGAAGCAGGAAGAGGTGCTTTCTTTTTACGATGACAGATGGGAACGAAATAAGTCTCCGAATTTAAGGATCGTGCGAGAACGATATACCGAAGATAATTATCGTGACACCGGTCGCGGATATGTGAAGGCATTTTATGAAACAAATCATCCATTCAACGATGGAAAAACGCTCGGTATAGAAAAGAACGTGCAGATTCGGCTTTCGGACGAGGTGCTGCTGACCGGTTACATCGATCGGCTTGTCGATCATGGAAGCGGTCACTATGAAATCATCGATTATAAAACGAATAAAGACCTTCCAATTCTGGAAGACCTTGAGAAAAACTGGCAATTACCACTTTATCATATCGGCCTCATGGAAATGCTTTCTGATATTAAAGAAGTATCCTGCACATGGTATTTCCTCGCACACAATAAACCCATCACGCTTAAGAAGACACCACAGAATTTAGATGAAATTAAAAAATCTATTTTTGAATTGATTAACCAAATTGATCAAACAGAGACATTTGAACCTAAGGTTAGCGTTCTTTGTTCCTGGTGCGATTATGAAACCATTTGTCCTGCACGAAAGCACTTCATTGAAACTGAAAACTTACCTCCTGAAATATTTGCCCAAGAAGATGGCGTAAAACTGGTAGATGCTTATATTGAAACCGAGCAAAAGATTGCAGAAGAGGAAACCAAGTTTGAGGTCATTCAGGAGAAAATTTACAATTATAGTCTTCAGCATAATGTAACCAACATCCGGGGAAGCCAAAACAAAATCCGAATATGGTCTAAGAATGGCGCGACCAAGTTAATTGGCAAGGAAGAAAATCCAATGGCAGGCAAGGCAATCGTGGATATTTTGAAAAAACATGGTTTGTGGGACAAATATTCAAACTTGGCTTACGTCTCTCTTGTAAAGGCCATTGAAAGCAGAGAATTACCAGAGCAAGTCCTCAAAGATTTACAGCCGTTCATTAAAAAAGAAAAAGTCTGGCGGTTGTATTCCTCAAAGTTGAAAGAGTGGGAGTGAGATTTATGTACAGAAAAGTTTTTACAAAACGACATCAAAAAGGTTTGGGTTCAGGCGAGATAAAAGTATTTCTAGGTCAAGCCGTTCGCCGACGTCTTTGGGATGCCGTAAAAGATAATGATATTAAGTACCATTATCAACCGGATCCTTCGGACAGATGGATTGAAGCGGCGTGGATACTCGAATCATTTGAGGATGTTATAAGAAAAGAATATGGATGGGCAGAGCTTCGCTCATACCAGTCAGAAGATGAATACAAAGTGGTTAATTTAGAAGGCTTCATTATGGGAGGAGTACCGCGTTTTGTTTTGGATGCCGTCGAGTTATTTTATGATCAAATGGTAATCCATCAGGATCCGGCACAATCAAAACCGAATGATTTTCAAGAAAGAGTGAATATTATTTTCGAAGATGCTGAATTACCGTGGCGCATGTCGTCGGGAAGAATCTTTCGCGTTGATTCTAAATTCTTGGAAGAAGAGACCGTGTCAAAGGCACAAGAACTTATGAATGTGGTTGGATTTGAAGGTGCACAAGACGAGTTTTTACGTGCCCGTACCGACTTAGCGAACAACGATATGAAAGGCGCTATCGCAAATGCTAATTTGGCGTTAGAAAGTGTCATGAAAGCTATCTTGAATGAAACCAAGATTAAACCGGGTAAACTCATGAGAAAAATGATTGATAGCAAAATTATTCCTGAATATTTTGAAGGTTTTCTTCAAGCTTTTGAACAGATCCTGCGTTCGGTTGCAGTTGCCAGGAATGACGAAAAAGGCGTGGGGCACGGGCAAGGCGAAAAAATCAATGATCCACCTCCAGAGTTAGCGAAGTTAACGATTCATTTGGCGGGAGCCTTGATCGTTTTTTTGATTGATCGCTATATTGGGAAAAATAAAAATATAGTAGCAGGCACCAAACAGTCAAATAATTTACAGCAAGAGGAGATAACCAATACCGACAAGGTTCCATTTTAGAATGTCGCATTCTCCCTCATTTGTGACATTCACATTTCTGTAAATTCAATTTTTAATTGAAATAATAGCTTTCATCTTCCGATTCGATTATAATATTTTACGATAATTTCATCAGGGTTGCGTGGATAACCATCCCGCAGAAAAGTCGGATTCCTTTCAAAAGGTATTGCTGGACTTAGTCCGGCAGAGACGACTCGCCCTCCAAAACCAACCATGGAGGGCAAAATGAAACGACAGAGAATTCGATATTTCACAGCCGAAGAAAAGAAAAAGCTCCTCTCCTTTCTTGAACAACATTCCGACGCGAAGCGCGCTGAATTTTTGTACAAGCTTATGTTCACGACAGGTTTAAGGCTTCGCGAAGTTTCTAATCTGAATGTCTGTGACGTTGACGAAAAAGAAACGCTCACTGTGATAGGCAAGGGGAAGAAGGTCAGAGAAATTCCTCTTTCCAACTCAATTAGAAAGGAGATCAAGTCCTATCTCTTCTGCAAGTTAGAGAACGGAGAAGATATCTTTCCGAGCTCCCCATTATTTATTTCTCGTAAACGCCAGCGTCTTGGATGCCGTGCAATCCAACATGATTTGGATAAATGGGTGAAGCTTGCTGGGCTGGAGGGAAAATATTCACCACACGCTCTCAGGCATACGGTCGGTGTGGAGCTTATGCGAAAAACGGGAAATATTCGTCAGGTCCAAGAATATCTCGGACACAGTTTTGTAACTACAACACAGATTTATACGCATGTTACAAAGGAAGAATTAAGAAACTGTGCGGAGCTCTTAATTATTTGAGAATTAACAGTGAACAGTAGCACAAAAATCAGGAATTAACCATTACCCGCATCTTCGATGCGCCGCGCAAAACCGTACGCCGTCAGCGCTGAAATTTATCTCACGTCACTGTGTTCCTGGGACTGCAAAATCGCTGTATTTCAGCACCGCTGCACCGAAAATGAATGAAATTTTCGTGTGCCGGCAGGCGTGGAAGCGTACGAATATAACCCTCCTTTTCACCCGAGAGGGAGTTGAACCCTCACCTCTTTCTTGGAACCCAGAATGAAAAGACTTGACATGTAGTATATTTATACTACACTTGTAGTAACTTATGACTACACGAACCCCCTTTAACTTAGTCCATCTCACGAAGTCAACCCTCAAAAAGAAATTACTCGCTTACTTCTTTACCAATCCAGAGAGCGAGCTTTATGTCAGGGAGATTGCCAAGCTTATCAACGTTGACCCCACCAACCTTTCAAGGGTTTTGAGGAATTTTGAAGCGGAAGGAATTTTTGTTTCCGCGAAGAAAGGCAATGAGAAATATCTTTCATTAAACAAGAGTTACGCGCTTTATCAGGAATTAAAGTCCACGGTATTCAAAACCATCGGCGCAAAGGGTGCCATTGAATCCGTGATTAAAAATCTAAAAGGTGTCGAGCGGGCTTTTATTTATGGTTCCTATGCAAAATCTGTTGAACATGCCGCTTCCGATATTGATTTATGCGTCATCACGGATAAAGAAAAATTTAAAGAAGATCCATTCCTCAAAGAACTTCATGCGCTCGAGAAGCAGTTGGGGCGCGAAATTAATTATACGTTGTTTACGAAAGAAGAGTGGCGTGCCAAAGAACGGGCAGAGGACAGTTTTGTTTCGGGACTTCTCAAAAATAAAAGGATCGAACTCGTAGATGCAAAAAATTGATTTTTCAGATTTAATCAAAGGCGGCCAAATTCAAGAAGAACCTTCCATTGGATGGGATCAAGTGGATCGCTTGATCAAAAGAGCGTTTGAGGATTTGAAGTCTGCCGAAAGAAATCTACCCCTCGATGAACCGGGCTCGATGGATTTCATGTATAAAGCTATGTTTCATTCCGCCAATGCCTTGATCTGGTCTTACGGATTAAGGCCGGGTGCTTTAAGGCAGCATCAAGGCGTTATTTTAGCGGTCGAGCGGATCTTAGGCGAAAAATATAAAGCATTGATTTTGAAATTTGACCGTTTAAGAAAGCGGCGGAATCAATTTGAATATCAAGGTATTTTCGAAATGGGCCGCCAGGAATTAAGTGATTCCATGAGCCAGGCGAGAGAGCTCGTGGAAGCCATTAAACAATTCCTTCGTGAAAAAAATCCTCAAAAACATTTTAATTGGTAAACGTGGACACATAGATCATATTATTTTCAACCCTACCCTAAAGGGCTACTGCGTTGAAGGGCATCTGAGATTCCTAATCTCAGATACCATATAGTATCCCCGGAATTGAGAAAGGATGTACAACATGGCCAAAGAAACTCAAACTAAAAATCAGGAATTAACTATCACCCGCATCTTCGATCAGCCGCGTGAACGTGTGTGGAAGGCGTGGACTGAGCCAAAGCAAGTCATGCGTTGGTGGGGGCCTAAAATATTCAAGTCGCCGTCCTGCAAGATTGATTTTCGCGTCGGCGGTAAATATCTATTTTGCATGCAATCAGACATCGGGCCTGAGGCCTGGCAAAAAGGCATTTTTAGTACCGGAGTCTACAAAGAGATCGTGCTGAATCAGAAAATCGTCTCTACGGACTGTTTCGCCGATGAGCATGGCAATGTGGTGCCGGCGACCTATTATGGTATGGAAGGTTTTCCGCCGGAGCTTCTCGTGACGGTCACTTTTGAAGACGCCCCAGGCGGCAAAACCAAAATGATCCTTAGGCATGTGGGCCTGCCGGCCGGAATGATCGACATGTGCAAAATCGGCTGGAACGAATCTCTCGACAAACTCGCCGAAATCCTGAAATGAAACAGAGTGCAGTCTCCATGTGAGGGGACATGCAGCTCCTTTTGACAGCACCAAACCCAATGGTTTAGTGCGGCTTCGGCAAGAATTTGGTGCTCTTGTCCGAGCCGGCATGGTATAATACCTTCACTGATTTAGATTTATCCCACAAGGCTGTAAACTTCCCACATCTTGGTTAAAAACCAAGTTCTTAAGGCTCGAAAATTCTAACTGTAAAAGTATGTATAATTATACATATAAATGTATTGACTCGGGGGAGAACCTATGATAAAGTTTGATTGGGACCCACAGAAAGAACTCATTAATATCGAGAAGCACGGTATCGATTTTCGGACCGCTTTGCGGGTTTTTGATGATCCATATCGTCGTGTGATTGAAGACTTAAAGCATCAAGAACGCGAGGACAGATATCTTTGCATTGGTAAAGTAGACGTTCGCATCTTAACGGTTAGATTTGTTTATCGAAACGATATCGTTCGAATTATCGGAGCCGGTTCGTGGCGGAGAGGACGAAAGTTATATGAAGAAAAGAAATAGTAAACGTGATTCCGACTATGAAATGCCGACAGGAAAGGTGAGAATCGTAAAAGACTTTCTCCCGCCGCCTGAGGAGCTTGCAAAGGCGAAAGTCATTGTGAAAGTGACCATTGGGCTGGATCTTACGACCATCCGGTTTTTTCAAGCGCAAGCCCGGAAACATAAGACCAAATATCAACGGATGATCCGCGAGGTCCTTGATCGTTACGCCTCTGGTTATAAAGCCGCGTAGCCTATGAATCCGTACCGGAGGAAACATGACTTCAAACAAATTTGAAAGTAAAGGCGGATTGGAAAAGCATCGGCTTGAAACGCTGAGTGACGGGATTTTTGCGTTCGCGATGACGCTCCTTGTTTTGGATTTGAAGATTCCAAAAATCTCACACAATGTAATGGCCTCAGGCGCTCTTGCGCACACGCTGCTTGGTTTATGGCCAAAATTTTTAAGCTACGCGACGAGTTTTTTGGTGCTCAGTCTTTATTGGATCGCTCATCACGGTTATTCTCACTTTGTGAAGCGGACGGACCGGTGGTTTCTCTGGCTCAATCTTCTTTTTCTGATGTTCATTGTCCTCATACCGTTCTCAACGGATTTGCTCGGAGATTATCACACGGAGAAAATAGCTGTGATGATTTATGGAGGGAATCTCGTGGGTATGGGGATTGCGCTTTATTTCCAATGGTGGTATGCCACGCGCTGTCATCATCTTGTGGGAGAAGGTTTAGAGTCTGAGCTCATTCGAAAAGGGAAAATGCGAATCTTACGAGGGATTGTTCTCTATGCTTGCGCGGTTCTAATTGCTTTAAAGAGCCCCACGGTGAGCTTAGCTCTTTATGTGCTGATTCCGATCAGCTATATTTTCCCAAGCCCTCTTGATCATCACTGGACCCACTCTCATGATTAGAAAAACTTGTTCTAGATGAACCGATGCTTAGATATACTATTTTGTATTAACGTTTTATGAAAATGGGAGGCCTTCAATGATGAAAATTCCACGAATCCATGTCATGGTGTTTATCCTTTTGATTTTGGCTTCATGCGTTGGCTGCGGTAGTGAGCGCGGCTGTTACTGTCCCGGTACTCGTACGATTACCATTGATACCAGACCTGTGAATATGACTTCTGCAAATCCAGTGAACCAGTCCGTCAATAGTAACACTTGGCAAAACACAAATAACTTTCAAAACTCTTCCGGAATTTCGTCTCGGAATATGATAGAACGCCGCGACAGAGAATAATCAAGATAAAATACGGCTGCTACCTGTCATTTGATGTTGATTGACGGAACCAAAGGGGCATACTATTATTCCCACCATGAAACGCACTTCGCCGGTTTTTTTGAGTCTTCTGATTCTTTGTTTTAACCTTTTTCTTCCGGCCTCCGTCTTTGCTACCGATGATGAAGCAGAATTAGGCCCGGGCGTTGCCTCTCATGTGAATCAAGAAGATGCTCCCCTTGATCACGCCGCAACAAAAAATGCAGCTCAGGAATCCGTCCGCATGACAGGCGTTGGTGATCCCCTTAAAAAAACAGAACCGATTGGCGACCATTGGTTTCAAAGCGGGAAATTTCCTGAGGATACTTATACGTTTACAGTCGGCTCTGACAAAAAAGTTTATGGCAAGGGCCAAAATCCGCCGAAAGGTCCCAGAAAAAGGCTCGACATTCGAATTAAATATGCCGGCGGTGAATCTTGGGTTGCTTATGCCGAAATCATCCACACCGAAGGAAATTTGGCTGTAACCGACGGATTGGCCGGTAATTTAATCAGCGAAAAGAGCTATTTGGAGTCCGATCAGGGAAAAGGTTTTGATTCACAATTGCGTAATGAAGCTCGAATGAAACAATTTTTTGCCCCAGATCCGGCCACAGCCGCACGCGTAGCTGTTGCGAAACTTCAAATGAAAGGTTTGCTTTATGATCCTACTGTTCCGGTTGAATCTCCAGTATTCCTTATACCGCCAGCAACACCTGGTGTGAAAAAAGAGGAACCAAGACTTGAGGAGAAAAAACCCGAAAGACAGGCGCATCCTGTGCACGGCAGCGGAAGACAAGCTCAGCCTCTTCACGGAAGCCAAACGCAAGCGACCGCTTTTGCCCAAGCGGATTCGGTTAATAACGGCGGTTCTTTTTCGACCATGATGGGCCGGGATATGCAAAGCGGGTTGGATGATAAAAAGGCGGATTTCGACAAAAAATAGTTTACAAGAGCATAGTAGGCTAGAATAAACATCTTACTGAAAGGGAATGAAATGAGTGAAGAATTCAAACAGGAGCATCCACCGCAAGGCGATTTAGATGTGGTCGGGCTGCTTAAAAAAATAATGCAGCAAATGAGTTACTTAGAAAAAAAATTAGATATGTTAATCGGCCAATCTTCTGATCGGCCTTCTTTTAATAAAGAAAGACGTTTTTCGAGATCTTTCCGTCCGGGCGGATTTAGCCATTCTGATCGCAGGCCCGCTCAAGGGGACCGGCCCAGAGAAAGAAGCTTTGATTCAGGGCCCAGGTTTGATAAGCCCGCGGGAGACAAAAATCGAGGCGGTGCTGAACGTGGAAGAAAAGCTTTTTTCCGCCGAAAAACCAAATTCGGTCAGGAAAGATAAAATTTGAATTCATCAATATCAATGGATTCGAAGCAGAAAAAAACGAATTTAGTTTGGATGGATCTGGAAATGACCGGGCTTGATCCGGATAAGTGCACCATCCTCGAAATCGGTACCGTCATCACCGATAGTCATTTGAAGGTGATCGAAGTCGGCCCAAATATCACCATTCATCACAGCGATAAAATTCTAAACTCCATGGAACCATGGAGCAGGGCACATCATAAGAAATCGGGCCTGACGGCAGAATGCCGCGCGTCCAAAATCAATCTTAAAAAAGCAGAAAAGACGGTGCTTAATTTTATTAAAAAATATTGCACCAAAAATTCAGCGCCGCTTTGCGGGAATTCGATTTGGCAAGACAGAAGGTTTATCAGAAAATATATGCCGAAGCTGGATTCATACATCCATTTTCGTATGATTGATGTCAGTTCTGTGAAGGAGCTTGTGAACCGCTGGTATCCCACCAAATATAAACTAATGAAGCCCAAAAGCGAAAAACACCGCGCGACGATGGATGTCCTGGAATCCATCGAGGAACTTAAATATTATCGTTCTAAAGTTTTTGTGTAATAAAAGCAATCAATAAATCAGTGACAGGTGCAGTTCTATTTTGACTGTCACTTGTAATAGGAAGGAAACCATGTCCCCTGCAGGCAAAAACGGTGCAGTGAAATACTCTGAGGAAGAAATTCAGCGGTGTGTCACAGTCCTTGAAGATTTGTTAACAAACAGTGTCCTCATGGCGAATCTATCTAAAGAGCAGAAGATCGCTCTTCTCAAGGTGACGGGACAGTTTTCTCGTCCCAACCGCGATGCCATCCGACTAAGAAATAAAGAAATAGTCCAATATAAACGGAAAAAAATTGTCGATCATGAACGGCGTGCCCGGAAAGCGACCGGAATCCGGAGTGCGAGAGAAGCCGCTTTGTTTACAGCACCAAAGCAAGTCACAGACCCAAGCGCTAACGGGACATCCAAAAATCTTGAATTAGTCCATCCGCGCGATTGTTATATCTGTAAAGCCGATTACACGCAGCTCCACTTTTTTTATGACGCCATGTGCCCGAGTTGTGCTGAACTTAACTATTCAAAACGTTTTCAAACCGCTTCTCTTGATGGACAACTTGCGCTGATTACGGGGTCCCGTTTAAAGATCGGTTACCAGTCGGCCCTGATGATGCTCCGCGCAGGCGCTCATGTGATTGCCACGACCCGTTTTCCGGTGGATTCCGCGCTTCGTTATTCCCGCGAAGAGGATTTCTACGAGTGGAAAGGACGGCTTCATATTTATGGCTTAGACCTTCGCCATACGCCCAGCGTTGAAATTTTTTGTAACTATATCGAACAAAAATATGACCGGTTGGATATTTTGATTAATAATGCGGCGCAAACGGTCAGGCGCCCGCCGGGTTTTTACGCGCATTTAATGGCGAATGAAAGTATACGGTTTGAAGATTTGCCTGAAATCATAAAACCGCTCCTTCGTCCGTTTGAAGAATGTAAAAAAGAGGTGGCGGCTCACAGCCAAATGCAGCTTGAGGACAAAACTGCGGCAGCAGTAACGTGGAACGGAAAAATGCCCGGAATGGGGCTCACATCCTCGGCCGAGCTTTCACAAATTCCTTATGTGCATAACCACGCACTTGCCGCAGAACAAGTGTTTCCCGAAGGAAAACTCGATTGCGATCTCCAGCAGGTGGATCTCAGGGAAACCAATAGCTGGCGGCTCAGGTTAGGGGAAATTCAAACAGCCGAAATGATCGAACTACAGCTTGTGAATGCGATTGCGCCTTTTGTTTTGTGTAATAAATTGTCCTCCATGATGAAACGGGATTTCACCGGACAAAAACATATTGTGAATGTATCGGCCATGGAAGGGAAGTTTCACCGGTTTACCAAAACAGACCGGCATCCGCATACCAATATGGCCAAGGCAGCGCTTAACATGTTGACCCATACTTCGGCTAGTGATTTAGCGAAATACGGAATTTTTATGAATGCCGTCGATACCGGATGGGTGACCGATGAAGATCCTTTTATGCTTTCTATCCGTAAGCAAGAGATGCATGATTTTCAACCACCTCTCGACATTGTGGACGGAGCCGCCAGAGTTTGTGATCCGTTTTTTAACGGGATTCTAACGGGGAAACATTGGTGCGGTAAATTCCTAAAGGATTACGCTCCGGTCGATTGGTAATCTGACGAATAAATTGTATCCGATCCGTAGCGAAAACGTAAAACTAGCTTCCAAAAATGCCTTCCTTATGGTAAGATTTTCTGCTTTCAAGATGAGGTGCCCGTAGCTCTCAGGAAAGGCGGACCCCGGTGAAAACTTCTCCAAAACAGTTCCTTTTCCCATTTTTTATTTTTAGCGTATTTGTCTTTTTATCCTTTCAAGTTCTTGCACATGCAGATAATTCCCAGAAGGATGAGGTCCGAAACGACAATGCAGACAGTGCTCTGCGTAATCTCGAACGCAATAAAGGCAATTTCCCCGTTCCCAATGATTTTGAACGTGACGTATCCGCCGGATTGGGTGCGGATGTTAAAGCAGGCGAGTCCATTAACGATGCTACCCAGCATGAACGCGGAGAAATTGATGAGCGTTATGACTCACACGACTGGGAAGAAAGAAAACATAATCGGGATAAATTGAAAGCCGCTGATGATACAAAAGCTATAGAAGATGCAAGAAAAGACAATCTCGCAAAATTAGATCAAGCAGGGCTTGACCGCGGGCGCACAGAATCGCAACGCGCCATCGATTATTTCAACCAAATAAACGGGCCTTCCGACAAATGGACACCTGAGCAGAACGAACAGTACAATCAATTGGTGATAAAAAACGCCATTCTCACTCAACCCACTGCTGCGGAATCTAAGGACCTCGACAAACATCAGCAAGTCCGGGACGATGTTCACAATCAGATTAAAGCCGCCGCGTACAATATGGGAAAAATGACCGATGATGAGGTGAGAGAGCGGCTCCAGGCCGCTCAAACAGCAGATGCTCTTACAAAGACGTGGCGCGATTTTACTTTTACGGGACAGATGTATTCTCACACGCATCAAGATATCCATAATCAACGCGAGATCGGAATCAAGGCCAACAGCATGATCATCGCCGCCCAGCTTTATCTCAGACAGCCGGGGCTTACCGCTGAACAACGCAAGATTGCTCAACAAATTCTGAACACCAACAAAATGGTGCGTGGTCACGCTGCGGATGCGATTTCAAAAGATTTAGCGCTCGTGGCCTTGGGTGTTACAGCTGATGCGGGGATGATGGGCGTTGGCAAATTTGTATCCAAAGCGGTTGGTGCAGTCAGCGGTTGGATTGGCGGCGGCACAAAAGCGGCGGGAGG